>Ga0206843_10033_pt1 | contig 50203 bp, 55 predicted proteins | sample Alteio_BWOrgCont_21_FD_152869 | JGI IMG/M metagenome (GOLD analysis project Ga0206843, IMG submission 152869) | Enriched cells from forest soil in Barre Woods Harvard Forest LTER site, Petersham, Massachusetts, United States -... | ecosystem: Environmental > Terrestrial > Soil > Temperate forest >...
TCCTAACCCATTGATTCCATTATGCCTTTAGTGCGAATCGAACGCCCGACCTACTGATTACGAATCTGAGTCAGATAACAAATTACAACACATAGTAATAAAATACAACAATTAAATCAACAGGTTGAAATAAAGGTTCCATTATCTTGTGTTGCATAGTTTTGTCAGTTGTTATCTCTGAGTGCTCCAGGAGTGCCCCATGAAGAGATATGTGTTATAATCTTATTAATAAGAATGTAAAGGAAATAAGATGATGAATATACTAGCAACAACGAAAATGTCTTCAAGGGGCCAAGTTGTGATCCCTGAAGATATTCGCAAACAACTTCACTTAGAAACAGGCACGCAATTTGCTGTAATTGCTGAAAATAATGTAGTAATATTAAAAATCATTACCCCTCCTAAACTCAGCGAGTTTAAGGGAATATTGAATAAAATACAAAATGCAGCCAAAGCAGCAGGACTCACCACTGAAGATCTAGATGAAGTGATTAAGGAAGATCGTAAAAAATGATTCGGATTGTATTAGACACAAATGTATTTGTGTCTGGTTTATTTTGGTCTGGACCTCCACGCCAAATATTAGATGCATGGGAAGAAAAAAGTTTATGCCTTGTGTTCTCCCTAGAAATCATGGAGGAATATAAACGAATAGCGCATGCTTTAGCACATAAACGTGAGCTACATCAGGATATTAATGTCTCTGCCGCCCTAGAGCTTATTGCGATACATGGCGAGCTAGCCTCCCCTATTTCCCTTGATAAATCAATCTCACGTGATGCTGATGATGATAAATTTATTGCTTGTGCTTTAGGCGCTGATTGTTCTTTGATTGTGAGTGGAGATAAGGATTTATTGGATATTTCTGGATTTGCGGGGATTAATGTAATGAAACCAGCAGATTTTATACTAAATCATCTTTAAATTGATTTAATTTTCTTTTTAGCCACCCCCATTTATTGCATTTTTCTTCTATTTTTCTAATATTGTTTTCTATAACAGTATTGACCTTATTAAAATTTAACTGCTGAATATGAGAAAAAAAGTTAATATAATACTCTCCATCTTCATCTTGTCGGAAAAGTTCTTCCCTCTGATTTTTCGTCGGAACAAATGATTGTGTTTGAATATGCTTTTGTATTTTCTTATAAATCTCTTGCGCTACAATAACCCTTGGATGAATCGCTCGTTTCGATTCCATTTCATATGCCTCTACTAATCCTGGGCCAAAAATAATATTACTTTCATGATGTAGTTCTCCTATAACCATAGCTCCTCTAAAAATAAATTCACCGTCTAAAATAGCTGGTTGAACTATCTGGGCATATGTCCTAGCTATTCCAATTATTTTGGCACATATTTCCTCTTCATCTGATTCTTCTATCATCGAAGAGATCACTAAAAGATCAGAAAAAGAGATGGCCTTAAATGTTCTTGTGATTTCATCATAGCTATCACCTTCTTTAGTTTCTACAGTTTTTGTTTCTTTAGTATTTTCAAAGCATTTTAAATAATTTAAAAGTTTTAGAATTTTTCCAAAATTTTCTTTTTCTTTATACCTTTCTTGGGAACCCAAAGCATCAATATATAAAATAACATGCTTTTTATAATCGTTCATTGCTGCAGACCTCCCATAATTAGATATTATATATTTAATATGTAACTACAATTTAAATTCAAAACTGAAAAATTAATGCCGACAGGGCGAATCGAACGCCCGACCTACTGATTACGAATCTGAGTCAGGCAACAAATGGCAACTCATGATAATAAATAATAACAATTAAATCAATGGGATAAATTGAAAGGAGTGTTAGTATGTATTGCTAGTTTTGGTGGGTTGTTATTTCTAAGTGCCCCAAGAGTGCCCCAAAAAGTGAAAGGAGATCAAGACTGAGTCAAGTAACTACTCTATATTAATTATATTCCAATTACCTCCATCAATACTCTGAATGAGCAAAGGACTTGATGGTACATTTTGTGTCAATATTGAACCAACAGCAACACAAAGATTATTAGTACATGCAGTGTCAGTCAAATTACCCCGAATTGGAGGTTCAATAACAGAAGAAAACGCCCAAAAGTTTCTTTCATATGTTTTGTCAGCTAGCATAGGTACAAGATTAACATTATCCGTTTGATGATAGCTTCCAACTGCAGAACAAAACCAATCAGAGCAATTTACACTTTCAAATTCTCCATTAATTGGAGTATTTGGAATTGACCTAATTAAAGCCCATGACGTTCCATAATTTATACTTTGAGCAAGCAAGGGTGCTTTTAAAGACGTGCGATCAGAGCCGCCAGCAATACAGGTGTTATCAAAACAATTAACGTCGTGTATCACTCCCTTTGAAGGTAAGCCTGATATGGGCACAATTTTCCATGAATTTCCCCCATTTTGAGTTTGCAAAATTATAGGAGCGTAAGTAGAGCCAGTTTGGCCTGAAAGGCCTCCAACGACACAAAGCTCCCCAGAACAGCTTGTACTTGATAGCTGACCAGATGATGGCATATTGCTAATATATTGAGCCATATCACGCCATTGACCGCCACTATTAAAACTTTGAACAATAAGCGGGATATTTTTCTTTAATATGTGATCGTATCTTGTTCCCGATGCAACACAGAATATTCCAGAACAACTTACGCTTACAAGCGGCTGACTTTCATGTTGATGAGGTGGCAAGAGAGAAATTGAATTTACCACATTCCATGACAGACCCTTGTCGATACTATTCAAAATGAGAGGTTTTGGATGTGCATTTTCTTCTATACCTGACCCCACTAGTACACAAACAATCGATGTACAGCTTACATCGTTAAAAGATGCATGTAGAGGAAGATCTTTAAAACGCGTAATAACCTGCCAGGTAACGCCTCTATCTGGACTGCGAGCTACTAAAGGTAATGAAACGTCATTAATAAAGTATTTCCCAATAAGTACACAAACTGTATCTGAACAACTGCCATCAGAAAATATAGCACCTTGAGGAGCATTTCGAAGAGGCGAAATGATTTGCCAAGTCGATCCAGAATTATCAGTTTGGAGTAAAATTGAGGAAGTTTCAGATTGACCTTGATTATTTGTTATATTTTGAGTCCCAAATACTAAACAAAATTCCTCGAGGCAATTTACTTTATTTAAACGTCCATGCTTATATGTTCCTTGACCAAACTCCGTAACAAGTTGACTATGATCAGAAAACACTATTTCTTTGTTTAAATCAAAATTGGCAGCAAATCCAGAAATGCCATACCCTAAAAATCCAATCACGGAAATAAGCTTAAAAATTTTCATTAAAACATCTTCCTCTACAACTAAATTATTATAGTAAGCCGACAGGATATCAGTATATCTATCGTATATATCAAAATCAATCAAAACACCCCTTATTGGGCGTGGCCTGATAGGGCATTATCCATTTAACTATATAGATGGAAACCAAACACCCAAACCTAATCAAAATAGGCAAAAGAATCAAAGCAATGCGTGAAGAGAAAGGCTTTTCGCAGGAAGGATTTGCTTTAAAGGCAAGGCTTGGAAGAACCTATTATGGCCGCGTTGAGCGAGGCGAACAAAATATTTCAATTCAAAATCTTATTCAGATTGCCTTAACCTTAGGGGTGGAAGTAGGCGAACTTATCCCTACACTACGTGCTTTAAAGCGCCCGCACAGTAAGACTGAAACCAAATAAATACGTTAACCTATAATAGCTCACCAGACTCAAGATCGGGTATCACATTAATTTTACCTTTAGCACGCAATGTATTATAAGTTTTTTGTGTCTTATCAATTTTTTTAATTAGATTTTCGAACCGTCTAATTAATCTCTGCTTGTTTTTACTCATAGGCTTTTCTTCATTATGAATTGATTCCGTCATACAAATACTCCTTTTTAAAATTAAGTCATAGAACATTTTGAATAGTATGTGAAAGCATAATTAAAGGAAAGAGGCACTATACATCTGCCTATATTATCCAGCACTGTTTCCCAAGTTTTGGTTTTTTCTACTTCAAATATGCTACTAATATTTTAATTTACTACATAAATCGCGGGTCATTCGCTTACATTCTGTAATAAGTTTTGCAGTCGCTCTCATATCTGCACAACGACAATTATGTTTAATAGCATTCCTTTTGCTTATCTCTTTGCCTTCTGGAGACTTAGGCCCTTTTGTATGGGTCCAGGGGTGCCATTGCCGGATCAGCTGTGCTTGCTTGCTGCGTTCCTCGGGTGTCCACTGTCTCATATTTTGTTGCCTCACTTAATGATAATATTTCGTTTGCAAAAGGTTGATCTTTTCCTTGCTCAGTGGATAATTGGTTATTTACTTGCTGGTTAATGGCATTGTTTTGCTGTTTTATAAAGGTTGCTCTGTTGGGATTTCTAAGATCAGCCACAGCAGTAAACGTTACACGTGCTTGAGCTTGGGCTTTAAGTGCTAATTGTCCGTAAAGCTGGATTTCATGCAAGGAACTCGTGTTTGTAAATTTTTTAATCATGCGAACGAAGAGAGCATTTAACGCCACCCCCTGAGAATATAAATGTCGTTCAATTTTATCATTATCGCCACTTTGGATTTCATCTACTTGATGTTTCATTAAATTTACCAAACTTACCATGTCTAGCTCATCCCAAAGGTTCTCTGCTGCTGTCAGGGCACAATATTCAGGAAGCATTGCGGCTGATGCTTTTAATTTTAATGATTTCTCATGCTCTGCCTCTTGCTCTGTTTTATCTAGTGCGGCTTCATTTGGTGTCATTTCTTCTGTCATGTCATTCTCCTTAACGTAATGAAAATTGAACAAATTGTCTGGGTCGCTGCGTTTCGTGATTTAGATATTGGAATGATTGGGGATCGAACCACAATGCGAATCTGCCTTCCCAATCCCCGTTGCGTTGCTTGTCACAAATTAAAAAACAATCTGGTTTTTTTAATTCCTCTAGTTCTTTAGGGTTTAGTAATGCACCCCCATCGTGCTGTCGCTTGAGCTCTTCCTTGGACTTATTTCGCCACACAGCAAAGCAATTGTCAGCTAAATCTGAAATCGCGCCGGTGCCTTTTGTATCAAGCTTCCCAGGGGCTTTAGACTCATCCACCCCTTTGCGCGGGTGGACAACAAGGAACACATGGCAATTGTGTTGGTTTTTAAAATCGCATAGCTTTTCAATTAATGACTTTTGAGCCTTATAATCTTCTTCAGGGATATCGAGTTTTAAAAAGCTATCGATAACAAAAATATCAATCCCATAACGTTGCCGTGCATAAAGGAAAACTTCTAATAGGCGATCAGCTTTTGCAGTTCCAACCAAATCAAATAACCACAATTTATCTTCATACCAGTGGTGTATCGCTCGAATATAATCGACCGTAGGTTCAGCAAGCCCCGCAGCCTGTCGGGTTAATCTCATTAACAATCGTGCTGGCTTCAATTCAAGGCTGGCCACGCAAATACGCGCACCTTGTGCCATCATATGCAGCATCACATGCCCTAATACTTGGGACTTACCATGACCGTTGATTCCACAGACGATAGATAATTCAGCAGGTCGGAATATAATTTTACCAATCGCCTTATCCCATGGCGGAGCGTAGCCTAAGGGGGTGCCATCTGGTGGATAAAATTGATCAATGACTTTCTCTACAAGCGTGCTTGCCTGCTTAAATTCATCTGGATCTAAAGTTTTAGCTGCAGCAAATAATTCATGCATTGCCTCCCGTGTAACACCTGCCTTTAAACAGTCATTGGGGTCTTTATAAGGCAGACTCACAATACGGCAACGGTGCCTGCCCAGCCTCTCAAGCAGGTCTGTAATAGCTTCTTGACCCGCTTGATCAGAATCAAAGCATAAACATATTTCATCAAAACGAGAGAAGCGATCAAATTCAAACTCAAGCCACTTGTGCTTTGCGCCTTTTCCCGCGCCAAATGGAACTGATAATGCAGGCAAACCGTATTGATGCAAAGTCATACAATCTAATTCTCCCTCACAGAGAATAACGCTCCTCGCATCTTCAGGCACTAATTCCCAGCCATACAAACTTGGTTGGCAGTCCTTTGAAACCCAGGAATCTTTTTTGCCATTATCACGATCGAGTTTTATGTACTTGATTAGAATAATTTCGCCATCACGCACATAGGGTAATACAATTGTTCTTCCATCTTGGCTCACTTTGAAAGAGGCCAAAGTTTCAGGCAGTAATTTTCTTTCATTCGTCAAATATGTAAATACTTCTGATGTTGGGGACAAAGGTGGCAGCTTTTGATCTGGTTTTGCGAACGTAGGAGGCTTGTATGCTGTGAATTTTGATGTCCCCATACCCAGCCACCCCTTCGCCTGGTTAATTGCGTCAAACAGGCTAACAGATCGTACAGCTGAGAACAGATCTAACAAATCTCCGCTTTGCCCGGTGCTAAAATCAGACCAGACTCCTGCTTTCTCTCCTGATAAATGCACCTTAAGGGATTTTCCTGCTTCTCCTCTAATGCTTCCAACGCAAAACTCATTCCCTTGTCTAATGCCATTTGGCAAAAGGTACTTGCAAACTTCCTCAGTTCGCTCAGCCAAGCGTTTCGCTATATCTTTTGCAGTCATCATAATCACAATGCTCCAATCGAAAGATCTTTCGCAGGGGTACCCAAAAAGTTATTAGCCTGAGTATTGGTTGCATTTGCGATAAAGCGATCTATGTTATCTCCGGAGCGGAATATGAGATCAATGGAATCGTAGGTTTGATTACGATCATTCTGTCCCATATGAAACTTAGATTTAGAACAGCCAATGATCGCAGTTTTTAACTCATCGACTGTATAACCCAGCGCCAATGCTTGTTTGAGCTTATTTAGCCGTCTCTTATCTGGTCTTGAACGGGGGTGCTTCATAACGGCCTGCCAGTGTGCAAATATTTCTAATTCATCCTGAAAAGCTTTAAAATTAACACATGGTGCAGTTTCAACTGCACATATGTCTTTATCCTCTCCACTCCTATCCACTCCATTCCAATCCGTGGGGGAGGGCTCGGTAAGTAGTCGATCAGCATTCGATGAATCATCGCCGAGGGTTCGTTGCACACTCGACGAATAATCGGCAATTGCTCGTTGCTTAATCAGTGATTCATCAGAGAGTTGCTTTAATGGTGATTGTGGTAATGGATAGCGGTATGTAGGTCGATCAATTCGCTGATGCTGCTTCCAGCCTGTTACTTGCCAATAACACTTATCATCAACCACATACTCGCGTAATAATTCATTACTGATAAGCTCACTGATACATCGCTTAAGCTCATCGATTGTACAATCATCCATCGGAAATATTTCTGTTTTAAGGCGTACATATGATGCTGAGTGGACACCGTTGTCATCGCTGAAATTCCACAACCCAATGAATAATAAGCGTGCCATAGGCGAGCAAGATATTACTTGCTCGCTTGTCCAGAACTCCGGTTTAATTGATCTGATTCTAGCCATATAGCACCTCGTAAACATCTTGCTCAACCTGCTGTAATCTTTGGTTTACTTGGGCTGCAAATCTTTCACGTTGTGCGTAAAGCACTTGCTGCGCACTCTCAGAACGAGGTTGCAATGCACATTGTTCGTTTAACAGCATATTTTCAACAGTCAATAAAAGCACTTTGATATCATCGCATAATTGAATGTAGGCTTTAATGTTTGGTTGCATGACTGTCCTCCTTACGTTTGCCTTTAAAAATATAAAGGCCTACTCTGTGAAGGACGCCATTTGCATCGGGTTCCTTTATCCAAACTGTATCAATTGAATAGCGTAAGCGAAGCTCAAGAATACGTGCTGGAGGACTTAAAATACCTAGTTTTTGTCTCGCCTCAATTGTTGAAATTCTTGGGCAAGTTTCAAAAAATTTTAAAAGTCTTGCACGTTGGGATTTTGCGGAGTTACAATACAGTTGCTTGTTCTTGAGCTTGCCCAGCACGCCAGCTGGGTAAGCAGTTTTTTGATTGTTCATTACTTCCCCTCCACAGCATTTTTTTCATTCACCCATGCAAAAAAAGCGGCTTCATCAATAAGAACTCTTCGGCCAACTCTTTTAATGACCTTGTCAAACCCGTTTTGGCGGCTGTTAAATATAAGGCTACGTAAGCCCCCAAGTGGTGGCCACTCATGATGCTTATGCCAATTAGGCACAGGGATAAAGCGCGTTGGATTTTCACTATTCTGAATTGTCATAACGAATTACCTCTTGATCAGATTTTCCCAGCGGAATTGCCAGGTGTTATAAGAGGTAGTTTGAAATACAGACATCCCGCCTAATGTCACAGTGGGATTGCTGGGACATTAGGCGGGATAATATTTTATTATTTTGGATTATTTAACTCTGAAATGATGTTTCTAAAACGCTTTTTACTTGTGGTTTCTATATTATTGGAACTATTAACCCAATGAATTTTCGGGTTAGGGCTTGTCCAAGCCTCAACCTTAGTAAGTATTTGGTGATCCAAAGAGTCTGCCAAATCTTTTAATTGAACCCAAATTGCCCTTGGGGTTTTGTCTTTTGCTTCTTGATAAGTTGTATCTATTAACGCTTTTAAAGCGTGTGCACGTGTTTGCTTATATTTTTTCTTTGGTTTTTTAGACTGATTACCTATAACATCATCATGCGCCTTTTCAAAAGCCTCTATCTGATCCGCCATTACAAATAAATCATCAGTATCTATGTAACCTTTGTAATCTTCTGGTAGCTTATATGTTAGGCTGGCCTCTTGATGTAACCTGTATGAGTTACAAATAAATCTGTCATCAATTTTTGCTATGGCAAATGTATTGTTAACATCTCGAGAGAGAATTATTTTCCCATAAGTTATTATCGCTTCAATAGAGCTTGCTTCACATGATCGACAAGCCTCAACCTCTATAGGTACGGCTAATCTTTCAAATCCAAGTATATTTTGAAATAAATAAGATTTTTGCTTGATAAATGTTAAAAGTTTTTCTTTTGTTAAATTAAAGCTTCTAATTGCTTCTTTGTATTCATTTTTGCTATGCGACGGAAGTGGGTCTGTATAGCTTTCATAAGAGCCATGCATTTTTTCATAGTACGCTATCATTTTATTTATGTCGTCAATGACACAATGAAAAGTTTGTCTTTTTATCCTAGGCCTGTAATACAAGCCAAAATGTCCCTGATTGGCAAGCTCAAAAATATTAAGTTCTGAATATTGGGGCCAGCGTTCACTTAGTTGCTTAATAGTTAATGTATCAATCATATTAGTCACCAAATATCTGCTCATTCATCCTCGCTACAACCTTGCTAACGTGGGAATCAGAAAGATGTGAATATCTTTTAACCATTTGTAGCGTTTTATGTCCTAGGATTTCTGCGATTTCTGCCATGCTTGCACCGTTCATTGCTAAGTACGATGCGCAAGAGTGTCGAAGGTCGTGATATTTCAGATCAGAGATTTTTGCTCGTTTTAAGGCAGTTTTAAAGGGAGTTCTGATATCTATTGGTTTTTTTAAATCCTTGCTGGGGAAAACAAGATCACAATTTAAATGCCGAACTTGGGCGTGTTGCTTCATTAACTCTAGTGCTAAACCTGCAAGCGGTAACACCCGTCTTTCCCCGTTTTTGGTCTCGTGTAAAGTTATAATACCACGGTGTAAATCTACATTGCTCCAATGCAAGCCCAAAATTTCCATGCGCCTACCGCCTGTTGAAAGGGCTAGCACAACAGTCGTATAAAGAAATGGACTGTCACTTTTTTTACATTCATCTAATAATCGTTTGCGTTCCCCATCATCCAAAAACCGTACTCGTCCGCGAGGTTCTTTCATCTTTGTAACTTTGCGTAGGGGGTTATCGTCGGCCCAGCCCCATTCCTTAACTAGAACAGTAAACATGTGACTTAATGCAGCCAGGTATCGATTTACTGTTGCTGGTGTGCGCAATTTCTTTTTTTCTTCTTGCGATGGTTTACGTAATTTCTTTGATGGTATTGCTTCTTTCGCTAGTTTGTCTCTATGCTGAGCAATTAATGCGGGGGTGATATCACCTAATGTATATTGTCCTAATTGCTCTTTCCACCAAGTTAACTGTTGTGTCTGGGTGTGCTCGCTTTTAGGTTTAGTAGGCAGAACGCGTTCGATATAGCGATCAATTGCTTCTCCCATGGTGTGACGCTTTGATTCGGAGGTTTTGAAATGTCGACCTTCACGAATAGCTGTTTCAATTTGCTGAACCCATTTACGGGCGTCGGTCAATCTATAGTGAGTTGAGGTTTGTGTTGGAAACCCTTTGAGTCGTACTTTTACACGAAAAGTCGTTGTACCGTCTTGAGCAATCCTTTTTTCTATATTGGCCATCATTTCCCTCGTTGGCGATTAATGATAACAGCTTACAATAGGTCATAGTAAAGAGCAACTGATTGCTAATCAGGGTAATTATGCTAATTAAATTATATTTTATAGGAAGATAGGGTTTAGCATGTTCCTTCATGGGGCACCTGTGGGGCAATTTGATTTAAATTTGTCGCAAGTTAGATGATTTTGGCTTCAGGGAGGCAGTGGGTAAATTCTAAAATATAAGGGCTAAACAAAGCTTTGAGCCTGGATTGCCACGCTTTGCTCGCAACGACGGAAACCGCCTACCGTTGAGAATAGTTTTTTGCGAGTGCCCCACCAGTGCCCCATGGCACTTGTAAGCGCTAGTTAAGTTTGTTTATTAACAATGCGCAGTTTATTATTTCTATTATGTATTTTCATTATGCCGACAGGGCGAATCGAACGCCCGACCTACTGATTACGAATCAGTTGCTCTACCGACTGAGCTATGTCGGCTGGGGATAAACCTGAAGTGCGTTATTATAACAGGACTTGGGTAAAACGACAGAGGGGCTAGCTAGGGTGGGGAGTAATTTGATGGTTTAAACCATGGATGGGCATTAAGTATAATGCCAATATTCCTCAAGAATATGCCGTCCCATGCATGAAAAATTTTCGACTATAATCATATTCACACTCACCCAGACAGGAAATGCCATGTTTAGCAACATGTTAAAAGAATTCAAAGATTTCGCCCTGCGCGGTAATATGATCGATATGGCAGTTGGGATTATCATTGGTGTTGCGTTTGGTAAAGTGGTTACCTCGCTAGTGAATAATATTATAATGCCGCCCATAGGTTTTTTATTGGGCCGCGTGGATTTTTCTAGCCTGGTTATTACCTTACACGAAAAAACTGCTGATATGCCCGCCGTGGTGATTAGTTATGGTTTGTTTATTAACACGCTGATTGATTTTATCATCGTTGCTTTTGCAATTTTTATCGTAATTAAACAAGTTAATCGCTTTAATCCAATCGGCAGAACGCCGTCAGAAACCACCACTTCATGCCCTTATTGCTGCACAGATATCCCCATCAAAGCAACACGTTGCCGGCATTGCACTTCGCTGATATAAATGTAATGGAACTGTGAAATAAAAAAATTAGACACCCACAAGAAAATAAGTGAGTGTTATATATCTCATCTGCAATAAATCTTCATCATGAGTTTTTTTATCATGCAATTATGATTGCTGAACCCCGCGGGTAAAACGCGGGGCATAGCGTAATTTAATCGATAGGCTTAGGTTGTAATGTAGGGTATTGGCCGCTTTCCATATGCCACACCTCACGGCTCCAAATGTAATCACCTAAATCGTCAAGTTTACCGAAGTATTGTATATCATCAGGATTTTGCATCTGAATCGTGCTTAATTGGACAGACACATCAACCCCGGGCTGATTTCCTAGTGTGTAACTCGTAGAGCAATCAAGTTCAAATAAACGCGTGCAAAGTTCAGTATCATCGCCTTTATCAACGACACGATTGCCTCCCGAACCTACCATCGCTTTCATATTCGATTTGCCCAATACAAAAACTCTTTCGAAGATAATATCGTTATGGTTATCGGGTTGATTAACCATTATTTGTGCATTGCCTATGATGCCGCCCGCATCTAAATATTTAGCATGGACTTCAATATTGCTATAACTGTCGATAAATTTAGCGGTGCTTTCCACATTCACAAACCCGACAAAACCACCGGCTACGCGTTCGGCACGAATTAACCCATCATTCACGGATGAACGCTGAACTGTAACCGCACCCTCAATGCGTCCTATCAGACCCCCAAATCCGCAAGGCTCATGCATGCGACAACCTATATCTTGGTAGGGATCCAAATTATTGATATTGTGAACTTCTGCATAATCAATTTCTGCTTTACCGGCCTTGCCGATGAGTCCCCCAGCAAATTTATTTCTCTGGATGTTAATATTACTCACTTTCACATTAGAAATATCAAGATTAGCTCCGGTACCAATCAGTCCCCCTGACGCGCCTTCGCGATCTTTACCGTTTGAACCCGGAAAATTTTTCAAAATAATGGAATTAAGACTCACGTCATTTATCAAAGCGCCTGCGCCTGAAACTTTTCCTGCAAGCATTCCTACATCATAATCAGGACGAGAAAGTGCCTGAGAATAAAAAATTTTTAAATGAGTAATAGTCGCCCCAGCTAAATGGCTAAATAATCCAGTGGGCTGATCGCGTTGTTTTTCTGGATGTTGAATATTCAAATGGTAAATCCCATAACCGTTGCCATCGAGCTGCCCCGAAAAGATAAAACCGTCGTCATTTTTATTGCCTATCGGCGCAAAAGGCACATTACGACATCAAAGATCGTTGGCCAAATAGTAACTGGCATCCATATCTTTAGCGATACTCTCAAGACTGTATCGATTATGAACACTTTCACTGAAACAGTGGGTAATGGGCACCGCTTTCGTGCACTATGCCAGATAATAATGAAAAAATCATTAATGATAAGAAATGCTTAATATTTGACATGATAACCTCTAAAATTTATCCGAATTGCGCCAGCCCTGAGTATAAAATTGTCCCCCAGACTCTTTGTTGGGCTTTCCTAGTCACCATGGCAGTACACCGGGTGGTTGTCATAGAGAGCTTGTCATGGCGTTAGAGCAACTTGAGTTTGTTCCTGACTGTAAGTTTACTTGATTGGTTGCATCTATATTGATTTGACCATCCATTTGACTGTTTGAGCTACTCGCATTTGTTAAATGGGTTTCATAAGCATTCATAGGCCAGGTATATGATGATGCTTGGTTTGATGAATTAGATTGGTTCACCATCGCAACCGTAGGTTTAGCAGTAATTGGACGATAACAGAGAAAATCAAATTCTATTTTTTCTTTAGTCATAGCATTTCCATCAGCAGTCATAATGTAGTCACCATCAATTGAGCCGTTTGCTAAGATTCTTTCTTGTTTGTCATGATTATCTAATCCAAAAACGCCAAGGCTAACACATCCCAATAAATCAGATACGCCTGGAACTCCGAGTGTAAAGCCAGAATGAGAACTGCCCGTAAAAACAGCGTATCCCTTTTTATCATCATAATGTTGATATCGCTCAAGCATGACCATATTCATTAACTGAAGACGAAATCGCCTGATCTTTTCGCCATAAGTGACTTCTGTATCAATCGCGATGATGCGTACCCCCGCAGTTTTTGCTGCTTTGACAATATGTGTAAACGTGCCTGTTTCACCTTCTAGCTTGAATCCTTTATCAAGGAAAGCCAAATATAATTCTAATTCACGAGGCATCGCAGAACCGGTGGGAGATTGCATATATTGATCGAGCAGAGCTTGATGACGTTCATGTAATAAATGCTCCATATATAATGTAGTCACGCCTTTTTGTTTTAATAACGGCATATGTGTGATTAAAAATTCTTTTGAACTCACCTGGGTATGACCTTCTGCTATGACTATCCCTCGGCTATAGGTCAAGCAATTTTGCAACAGTACTTCTTCGCTACATGCTTCGGGTAAAGTAAATTGTGGCTTTAAGGGTAATATTTCAGCAAATGCAATAGTGGCGGCGTCTTTAATGCGTTTTTTTTCTGTTGTTAAAAAAATCGAGTAATCCCGCGCCAAGTATTGTTCGATAAATTTATAATGAATCGGATTATCAGGAAATAAAGCCTGCATTTCTTTAGGGCCATACCCTGTATCAACCCGAAAGGCATTATCATCAAAAAAAACCAAAGGATTATCTAATTTAAGTTCTTTTATTTTTTCTTCATAATATTTTTTTAATTTTTCATAAACAATTTGATCGTTATCTTGCGTGTTAAATAAATATTCGTTGAGATTCTGCGCATCTTTATTATTGTCTGCTATCAGTTTATCCCTGAGCGGGTATAGATCTGAATCCTGACTTAAGTTGCGGTAATATTCATTATCCTTTTCAATATTGGCAAATCGAGTCCATACCGTAGAATTAGGATAAAATTCATAAGTGACTCGAAAAGGGGGATGGGCTGGATGCCTGATGGCTTTTAGCAGGTCTGCCTTAGAAGCATGTTTAGTCATATATCACCCTGACGCCGATTATAAATAATAGCGATTATCAGCTAGTTATTCAGCTATGTCAATATTGAGAAAATAAACAGACACCCATAATTTAAAGTGGATGTCTAATACTCCAATCTATTCCAAAGCCTAAAATATGGGTGTCACATAGTCACCCTATATTCCAAAGTGTTTATCCGGATCAAACGCCCAACAAATAGTCTGGGAGCTATTTTATGCGAATTGCGCTAGCCCTGAGTATAAAATAGCTCCCAGACTATTTGTTGGGCTTGCCTACTTAAAACATGGGTGAAGAAAACAAATGAAAAACAAATGACACCCACAATTTAAAGTGGATGTCTAATATTCCATCTAATATTCCAATCTATTCCAAAGCATAAAGTATGGGTGTCACATAAAAGATGGGCACATAAAAGAGGGGTGTCACATAGTCACCCTATATTCCAAAGCGTTTATCCGGATAAAGCGCCCAACAAAGAGTCTGGGGGGCAATTTTATGCGAATTGCGCCAGCCCTGAGTATAAAATTGCCCCCCAGACTCTTTGTTGGGCTTGTCTATTTAAAAAAGGATATATAAAACATGGGTGTCAATTAATTATTTCTAATATCACCTGATGAAAAACAAATGACACCCACAATTTAAAGTGGATGTCTAATATTCCACCAATCTATTCCAAAGCATAAAGTATGGGTGTCACATAAAAGATGGGCACATAAAAGAGGGGTGTCACATAGTCACCCTATATTCCAAAGCGTTTATCCGGATAAAGCGCCCAACAAAGAGTCTGGGGGGCAATTTTATGCGAATTGCGCCAGCCCTGAGTATAAAATTGCCCCCCAGACTCTTTGTTGGGCTTGTCTATTTAAAAAAGGATATATAAAACATGGGTGTCAATTAATTATTTCTAATATCACCTGAGGATAATGAACTTCTCGTAATGGAAACCAAACATATTCTGTCAGAACTTGGAAAAGATAATCAGCTACAAAGAATTAAATACATTAAAAATTTGGATGATTAAATTTAATTATCTATAAAGTAAGTCCGTCATAGAGAGCGCAATGACGGAACAATACCGGATGTAGTGACTACATCCGGTATCCATTAAGTGAAGTTAGAACAATTCAGGCTTGGGAACCACCTGGCCAGTGATTTTGTTGACATATAAAGTACAAGGATCAGTCGGACATGTTTTGGGTGACTGGCCCACTATCACACTGTAATGATCGCCTTTAGATTTAATTTCTTTGATATCACCATAACCTGCTGCAATAACATTCTCATAAATTGCAGGTAAAGGTAAAGTCACTACTTGCTTAGGTGAGGGAATTTCTGTTGCGCTGCTGACAACCACCACTTCTTTTTTACCTAACTCATTCAAGCGTACGATTTTAACGTGATGATTATCGAGCATAATGATTTCTAGAATATCCCAGTCTAAACCTTCATTGTGCAACTGGGTTAATACTGAAGGAAGTAAAGCATCTGAAGAAGTGATATTCGCAGGGCATGCTTTTATTGAACAACTGCCGTCAGGGCACTGTATATATCCAGTTCCACATTTAGGGCACGGTGGTTTCATGCACACACCGTTGCCATCGCAGTCAATATATCCTGAAGGACAATTTGAGGCCGCCCAGACAGTAGCCATAGACCATACAAATAAACTTGCACTCAGTAACAATGCTTGGATAAATTTTCTCATGATCATTCCTTATTGATTAAAACTTCAGCATAGCAATGCTAGGCAGTTTCCACAATAATAATGGACTCTCTTATGGAGCGTGTCTTTAGATTTGCAGATTTGTGATTATTTAAATTACCTTAAATTCATATAGCCCTGACTTAATACTTCACCTCGCGAGGAATCGTCTTGAGAAGAGTCATATTCAGTGTGGATAGTGTTTTGCTCAGAGTGCGCGTGTGAATTTTGCAAACTCGTTTGTGTCGTTTCGCTGGGTGCATTTTGATTCAGGTAATGATGATACTGCGTCAAGGCATGCACAGGGTGAGAAGTCGTAATGCTATTTTGCTGGGTAGATAAGCTATTAGTCAATGTGACTTCAGCCATATGCGGTGGATTATTCTGCAGGATGATGGTTGTTGGCGCATAATGATGGGGACGGCTATCGAGTGGGCTAATGTCGTTATTTTGCAGAGCTTCTTCTTCTTCTAAGTTTAAAGCCGTAATTCTTATATTTCGTGGCATGGTCAATCTCCTATAATAATTAAAATATGCAGGTATTCTAACAAATATAGTTATAGATCTCATTAATTATTTTAATAACTTAGCGTTAATCCAAAAATGGAGACAAATGATGCGAGTAATGGTTATCGATAATTTAGAAGATAGATATCGACGAGTTAGGGTTTAAAGCCATGCACAAAACCCAAACTCGCCGGCAAGGTTAACGAAACCTAATCGATCTGATCGCAGGATTAAATAGACCTAAGTTAACGCAAGTATCATCAATTGGCGAGCATTGGCGAATAAAATTATTTGAATTGGTAGGAGAGCTTGCAAGATAGTAATACGTTTCACCATTGGCTGCGGTGTTAGCGGTGATGCCCCAGGTGGAACTCGTACCACTTATCGACCCACACGTGTCCGCAAGAAATAAACCAGTCGTAGTGTCCACTTCACATTTTATAATGGAAGGGTAGGTATCTGAGGTGACATAAGAAAAGACTTGTGCACCCACACTGACAAACTCAATGTTATAGGGATAATAGTATGTGATCCCCATATTGATACAAGTGTCACTGACCAAATCCCCTGTATTATCCACTTCACAGCGTGTCACATTATTGCCCCCTCTTGAAGTAACATAGACATACGCTTGATCATTAAATTCTTGAAATGACAGATTGTAAGCAAAGGAGGGGAAAGTAGCGGCTAGCGTTTTACAATCATTTTCAGTAATTTTACCGTTAGCCAAATTGCAGCGTATTATATTGGGATTATATCTTGCTGTCATGTATGCGTACGTTTGCTGATCTTCTGCGGTGCGAACTGTAACACTCATCGTATTATTAAGTTTAGTGCCAGGAACCGTTTCGCAGGATTCTAAAAAAGCAGTACTTGTATTCACTGTACAAAACTTCATAGGGCTGATGCCATCGCTTACATTGCGGGCAAGGTATGCATAGGTTGTATTGTTAACAGTATTAAAATCAATATCCGTTACGAAATATATTTCTTCGGGTGGATTATTCTGGCAGGCAGTTAATGCACCATTTTCAGTCACTTCACAGACGATAATATTTTGCGGACCGCTATTATTGCCGGTGGTATAGGCATACTGGGCAGTTACTTTCGTCGCAGCATTATCTGGACTGGCATAACTCAAAATCATGATCCCCATGCCGAATGCCGCACAAATGCCTAATGCCAGTTTTTTCATGATCGACTGCTCCAATTGTAGATAAAGTGATTAAATTATCGATATTTAGTAAGTTTGTCAACTATTAATATTTATTATATTAAGATAGCATACTTATATCGGAATGGCGAGTTTGAATCGAGATCCCACTTTAGAACAAGAGAGCGAAACAACTAGACACCCACAATTTAAAGTGGATGTCTAATACTCCAATCTATTCCAAAGCCTAAAATATGGGTGTCACATAGTCACCGTATATTCCAAAGTGTTTATCCGGATCAAACGCCCAACAAATAGTCTGGGAGCTATTTTATGCGAATTGCGCTAGCCCTGAGTATAAAATAGCTCCCAGACTATTTGTTGGGCTTGCCTACTTAAAACATGGGTGAAGAAAACAAATGAAAAACAAATGACACCCACAATTTAAAGTGGGTGTCTAATATTCCAATCTATTCCAAAGCATAAAGTATGGGTGTCACATAAAAGAGGGGTGTCACATAGTCACCCTATATTCCAAAGTGTTTATCCGGATAAAGCGCCCAATAAAGAGTCTGGGGGGCAATTTTATGCGAATTGCGCCAGCCCTGAGTATAAAATTGCCCCCCAGACTCTTTGTTGGGCTTGTCTATTTAAAAAAGGATATATAAAACATGGGTGTCAATTAATTAAATGTGGTTGTCTATTATTATCTAAAGATTAAAATGGAGGTTTGTTGCCCGGGGTACACAAATCAAAAATTTGCTTTTCTAGCTCAATAAAGTTAGTATATGCACTTATTACATATGAGTTAGGTTACTATGGGATTGCCATATTCAATTGCGGGTAAAATCACTGCTGAGACGCTGCGCAAGGATATTGAAGAAATCATCCCCTCGCTCTTGCCGCTTTACTTGCAAGCAATAGCCCAATATAAAAAGCAACCGCAAAACTTCACGCGAGGTCATCCTTTTCGTTTAATGCTCACCGGCAGTGTGGCACGCATCATCGCCATGCGGCATCTATTGGGTGAGCAGGGGAAGCGCATTGCCGCTAAGCACCGGGTGCCGTCTGATATGGATTTGATGTTGGTGCGATCCCAGGCGCCTAAGACGAGTCCTCAAAGTTTTAACGTGGCAACGGAGTACTATTTTAGATCAATTTGCAATGCGCTCGCACAAATCGTACTGGATGCGCAGTGGACAACAAAAGTAACGCCTGAATGGATGCAAACAGAATGCGTCGCTTCCCCTAAGTCTGCGGATATTTCCCTATTATTTGAAGAAATGACCGCGCTGCAAAAAAGTAGCGGGCACGTGTTTATTGATATTGAAAAACTCGAATTTTGTTTTGCAGATGAAGCAAGTTATCAAAAATTTACACAGTTTGAAATCGGCATCTCCCAGATTGAGCAAACCTGTAGTGCAAATTTCGATCTCAGTGCAATTAAAAAAGATGAGCAGCAATTACTTGAATGGAACAAGAATAGTGAAATAGAATGGCATGACTTTACGCGTGAGCAAAGAAGAATTGCGTTTGAAAAGTCCACGGTCTATCAACACCGAAGCAGCTTGGCTCATCTGATTTATACGGCAGCGTCTTTAGTGACCTGTGATTATAAATTTGATACCAAGGTTGAAGAAGTGATTAAATCTTTTATCGCTGCAAATAAAGAAATAGCGATCGCCATTTATAATGAATTTTTAGAAAAAAAACATAAAAAACTAGAAAAGAGTGGGACTAGCACTCCCCTGACACTTATCACAAATCTAAGCGCATTACTTTTTCCTACACTGACTGTGGAAATGCCTACTATTATAATGCCATCTAGTTTAGCTGAGTATTCACCGACCTCTAGTCACTCAGAGGGATCGAGTGTGACATTGGGAGCGAGCACGCCTGATCTTTCAGGGAGTACGGATTCAAGTGTTGGACATAATGATTTAGTAGAGTCAACGTTTTCATTGTCTGAAGAAAAAGGAATAAATCCTACACAACCCGGCGATCGCATAACGAATATAACGAATATAACTAATACGCAATCGAATCAGCCGACTTATTTGCAGGTAGCAAATAGTAATTCTAAGGCATTGACTATTCCCTCTAATAAATGGGCTACTCCAAACACCCACAGTAATAACAACACAGACGTAAAACATCCTAATTCTTCTATAAAAAATAAGCATCGTCTGCATGTAAAAACCAAAGCGTCGCCCCAAAACGTGGCTGCAATGTCGCATGACTTCATCGCGCTTCCAACGAAAGACACTGGACCAGTCCCGGTAATTGAAACAACTGTTGCAAACAGTACAAAACTAAATGAAGCACCTATACCGGCAATCACTGAGCCACAAAATCCTAAAGTAATACCGGTAGTCGTTCCCGATTACGTCCGACCTACAAAAAAGATGAAAGCTAAGACTAAACAGGTGGCTGCTGATGCAAAAATAGGCTTAGATGAACCTGCAGTTGCTGTTGAAAATAATAATTCCAAAATAACTGTGATTCAAGAGACCGTAGTATCACAACGCACAAATGAATCTACACCGGCACTTATGAACAATACCATTGCCGCATCATCTGATCATTTTGCAGTAAAGAAACAAAGGAAAAAATTAACGCATTCAGTGGTGTCGGTAGTTGTAAATGAAAGTGCAGAAAATGCTTCAGATTCTGTTATGGCTCAAGTAGCAACGGTACCCGCAGATGTGCGTGTGGCCCCAACGCTTGAGCCTGCGACGATAGTCCCACCCGGCCCAACTCCCGAGACTATCAATTATAATTTTATACTACGAAACCTACAATATTTTTGCATGGCCACTCCATTTTTAGGTTACGGCTTAAACCAATATATAGGCATAAACCCATACCAAACAGGTTTGAGTGTTTTGTTCCTGGGCGCTTATTCATTAAGCGTGGATCTTATGTATAGATGGCATGCCGTCGATGAAAAAAATGAAGCGATCAAGAAATTTGAGCAAGAAAAAGCTAAATTAATTGCAAGCCCGACCTGGGATGTCATGCTATTTACTGCAGTGATCCGTGCTTTGCGGGAGATCCCGCAAGCACAATTGGATTGGTTGACCGGGGATCCTAAACTTGTGTTTTTACGCAAAATCATAAAAATTTATGAGAATCTAGATAAATACTCAGGTCTTACTGAATGCGTAGATAACGGACGATACATCTTAGATATCGTGCGTGCTGCTAATCAGGATGATTTAGAAATTGCAGCGAAGGGGCCGTATTTGTTTTTAGCTGAAATGGCACCCTATGATCCTAATGCATCAGAACTTGAGCAAAAGCGTGCACGGATAAATAATTATATTTTAGGATCAGATGAAAAAATACCAAAATATGAAAAAAGATACGCAGAAGGTATTTTGGAAAAGTTTAAAATATTAAGGGCGGATGTTTGTTATGCGATAGCGTATAACCAAATTAAAGTCTTTGATGCAGTAAGAAGTGCCCAGACTTTACAGTATGCTTCTCAACATAATAAAAAAATTGCGCTGGAGGAGGTATTCTCATTGGATCTCAAGTACAATTAGTGATAAATCGATGGCCTCGATGTCTTTCGTTAAGGTCCCAAGAGAAATATAATCCACACCGGTTTCGGCCACTTCCCGAATATTTTCTTCATTAATTCCACCAGAGGCTTCAAGTTTCACTCCCTCAGGTTTCATCAATACCGCTTTTTTAATAAGGGGCAAGGAAAAATTATCTAGCATAATATGCGCAGCCCCTGCAGCAATGGCTTCTTGTAATTGCGATAAATTTTCAACTTCTATTATCATTTTGGCTGTTGGAGATGTTTTTTTGCACGCAGCGATGGCTTTTGTAATCGAGCCACAGGCGGCAATGTGATTTTCTTTAATAAGCACAGCATCAAATAAGCCTAGGCGGTGATTTTCTGCGCCCCCTGTTTTTACCGCATATTTTTGCGCAACCCGAAGATTGGGTAGGGTTTTGCGCGTATCTAATAACACCGCGTCGGTATCTTTAATTAATTTTACAAAATAAGCCGTGCGGCTTGCGGTAGCTGATAAGGTTTGTAAAAAGTTTAGCGCAGTGCGCTCAGCGCTCAATATGCCTTGAGCCGGGCCCGCTAAGGTGCAGAACACTTGATTGGGGATCAGGTGATCACCGTCTTGTGCAATCCAAGTTAATTTAATGGCGGGATTGACTTGGTTAAACACTTCGGTGGCGTAAGGCGCGCCACATAACACGGCAGCCTCACGGCTTAAGATTTGTGCACGCACATCAGTATGCACCGGAATCAAACGCGCGCTTAAATCGCCACTGCCTATGTCTTCAAGGAGTGCCATCGTGATAAGTTGTATTTGGTGAGGATCTAGTGTGTTCATTTAGAATAATTGTGAGTTTAAGATTCAGTCTTCCTGAGTGTGATATGCTTTAGCAGTGGTGTAAACTAGCTCTCTTCACCAAACTTATCTTGGATCAGTGCCATAATAGCAGCGATCGCCTCAAGCGCATCATCGCCTTCAGCCTTTAATTCCACTTCGGTATTCTGACTTGCGGCCAGCATCATCACGGCCATTATGCTTTTAGCATTGGCTATTTTACCCTTGCAATGGACACTGATATCCGCTTGAAAACGCCCCGCGGTGGCAACGAGTTTTGCGGCAGCGCGTGCGTGTAAGCCTAGGCGGTTAATAATAATGGTTTTCTCAGATATCATGCCACACCTGTCAGATCGCGGTGGCGGACTTGGACCAGCGGGTATTTCTTTTGATAATACTGCATCAGCTTTTCTGCAAAATAGACGCTGCGGTGTTGTCCACCGGTGCAACCTAAATTAATGGTTAAATAACTGCGTTTATCCTTTTCATAATAAGGGATCCATAGGTCTAAAAAATGAATAATTTCCTCATACATTTTTTTGACTAAATCACTGCCTTCTAGAAAGGCAATGACAGCTTGATCTTGCCCAGTCAACGCACGCAGCGAGTCTTGCCAGTAGGGATTCGGCAAGCAGCGTAAATCAAATACATAATCGGCATCAGCGGGAATACCATTTTTATAACCAAACGATTGGAATAAAATAGACAATGTTTCACTGGATCGGACCGCAACCCGCTCGCGTATCAAATGGCGCAGCTGCGCTTCGGATAAGTGCGAGGTATCAATAAATAAAGTCGCAGCATTGGCAATGGGTTCTAGCAGCGTGCGTTCTTCTTTAATGGCTTCTTGCAGGCTGGTTTGCGCATTGCTTAACGGATGTTTACGCCGCGTTTCGCTAAAACGCTTTAATAGCGCATTGTCATCGGCATCAAAATAAATGATTTCAAACAGGTTTCCGTGCTTAATTTGCAATAAAATCGCATGCAGTTCATCATGACCCGGTAAATTTCGTGCATCGAGGCTAACGGCTATCCGATTTTGGGTTAAGTGGCCTTTTTTCAACAGGGAAGGAAACAGGGTCATGGGCAGATTATCGATGCAATAAAAACCAATATCTTCTAGGGATCGCAAACACACGGTTTTCCCTGAGCCGGACCGTCCACTAATGATCAGCCATTTTTGATGATTTGTTGCATTCATATCTGTTGTGCTCGGGATGCTTATTCGTTTAACTCGCCACTAAAATCTGATAGATTTCCTCCGCAGATTGAGCGTTTTCTAATTGTTTACGGATCTTGGCTTGACTCAGCTGCGTCACGATTTCAGCCAGCAGGTTATTATGTTCAGTTGTTGCCTCGATGGGTACACACAAGCCAAATACCCAATTCACGGGTTCATTGTCTGGGGCATCAAAATCTATGCCTTGTTTGAGTTTAATAAAACAGCCTACGGATTTATGCAGCGTCGGCACACGGCAGTGAGGAATGGCAACCCCTTCACCCACTGCGGTACTGCCCAATTTTTCTCGCTCAATAAGCAAATGAAAAAAAGTATCCATATCGCTAGGATTGGCGCACAACTCGGCCACTTGTTCTAACACCCGCTTTTTACTGGTGGCATTAGAATCTGGGAGTATGAGTTCGGGACTGATAATATCACGTAGCGCTAGCATTTGTTTTGTCCTTACTCCGTATGCTCGCCATGCGAATGATGCTTTTCTTTATGTTTAACCGCTTGGGTATTCAGTTTATCGGCCAAATCATCGATGGCGGCATACATGTCTTGGGATTCTGCTTTCGCAAATAATTGGCCACCGGGCACATTAATTTTTGCTTCTGCAATTTTCCTTAATTTATCGACGGACAGCACAGCATGGACTTGAGTGATCCCAGAGACATGACGGCTAATGCGTTTGAGTTTTTCTAAAAAATATTCTTTTAGGGCAGGGGTGACTTCAAAGTGTTGTCCAGAGATATTAATTTGCATTTTTTATCTTCCTTCTTGGGGCCAATGTTGACGTTTGCGTTCATTCGACGAGGCAATAAGTAGCGCCTCGCGGTATTTGGCGACGGTTCTTCTTGCGATATTAATGCCTTGAGCTTGTAAAATGGAGGCCAACTTGCTGTCACTCAAGGGCTGACTGGGCTCTTCAGCGGCGATCAATTTTTTAATCAAGGCGCGTATTGCGGTCGAAGAACATTCGCCGCCATGTTGCATATGCACATGGCTGGAGAAAAAGTATTTTAACTCAAATACGCCACGAGGGGTATGGATATATTTTTGCGTGGTGATCCGCGAAATCGTGGATTCATGCATTTCTACCTCAGTGGCGATATCGGTGAGTACCAAGGGGTGCATGGATTCTTCGCCAAATTCTAAAAACCCTTGTTGGCGCTCAATAATGGCGCGACCCACCTTAAGTAAGGTGTCAAAACGATTTTCTAGGCTTTTAATTAACCAGCGGGCATCTTGTAAATGCTCTTTTAAAAAAACGTGATCAGTTGCCGTTTGGCTTTGTTTAATCAAGTCAGTGTATAGGGTATTAATGCGAATTTTGGGCGTATTATCAGGGTTCAGCATCACCTGCCAGTTGCCTTTGTGCTTGTATACTAACAAATCAGGAATAATATATTCGGTTTGCTCAGAACTAAAAATAAGACCCGGCTTAGGGTTAAGTGATTTAATCAATTTGATGATCTCAAGCAGCAGCGCATCGGTTAGATGATACGTGCGTTTGAGCTCGGCATAGCCATGATTGGCGAGTAGCGGTAAATCATGGTTAATAATGTCTATGGCAAGTTGTGATTGCTCTAGCGGCAGCGTGCGGCGTTTGATTTGCAGCACTAAACATTCTTGTAAAGTACGTGCTGCGATCCCTGCGGGTTCAAAATGCTGTAAATGCCTTAAGACATATTCTATGTCTTCTAAGGCCACGCGTACTTGGGCGTTTAGGATCTCTTGGATTTCAGTTAAAGACAGCGGTAAGTAGCCCGCATCGTTCAGCGCATCGATCATGGTACTTGCGATGATTTGTTCCGTATTAGAAAGCGGAGAGAAACGCATTTGCCAGAGCATGTGCTCGCGTAGGGTTTCTTCTGCCGCACGGTTTTGCGCAATTTGCTCAAAATAATCCCAGGCGTCAGCCTTGTTTTTTCCAGGGTTAACCAGATTAAAAATACTGGGGTGCTCAGGCAATGTATTATTCGCATTCAAACCACCGTCTTCTGCGACTTCTAACAGCGGATTAGCTTCCAGGGCATGGGTAATTTCTTGCTGCAGCTCCAATGTAGACAGTTGCAACAAACGGATCGCTTGTTGCAATTGCGGCGTCATTGTAAGCTGATTGCCTAGCTTTAATTGTAAACCGGGTTTCATTATGATCCTAATAAGTGGTACTTACTAAGTGTAATCTATTCTGGCAGGAATACATGGGACATCCACTTTTTAGTGTTTATTAGGGGAATACTTAAGACATCCACTCTTAAGACATCCACTTTTTAGCATTCATTAGGGCTTGAATGCAGTTAAAAATCCCCCCGACGAAACGTCGGCCCCCTTTACAAAGGGGGCAAGCAAGACCCATACAAAGGGATAAGTATAAAGGGGTAAGTCTTTCTGCCTTAGTGTCTTGCTTATCCCCACTGTCAAGGACTTGCTTGCCCCCTTTGTAAAGGGGGCCGACGTTTCGTCGGGGGGATTTTGCGATCTTTGATTTACTTCCAGACAAATATGGCCCCTTACAACGAAAACTCATCGCCCAAATATAAACGTCGTGCTTGGGCGTTATTCAAAATCTCTTGCGGGTTACCTTCGGCAATCAGGGTGCCGTTGCCCATAATGTAGGCGCGCTCGCAGATGTCTAGGGTTTCACGCACGTTATGGTCGGTGATGAGGATCCCTATGCCCCGGCTGCTTAAATATTGAATCATTTTTTTAATATCGAGGATGGAAATCGGATCTACCCCTGCAAAGGGTTCATCTAATAAAATAAATTGTGGCAAGAGGGCGACTGCACGGGCGATTTCAACCCGCCGTCTCTCGCCTCCGGATAAACTGATCCCCATACTTTTGGCGATGTGCTCAATATTAAATTCACTCAATAAATTAGCCAATCGAGTTCTGCGTTCACTTTTAGACAGCGGCAAGGTTTCTAAAATGGCGAGGATGTTTTGCTCAACAGTCAATTTGCGGAAAATGGACGGCTCCTGCGGCAGGTAACTGATCCCATGGCGGGCACGTTGATCCATGGTCAAGCCGGTAATGTCTTGACCATTTAAAAACACATGGCCTTGGTCGGCGGAAATTAAGCCCACCAACATGTAAAAACAAGTGGTTTTACCGGCGCCATTCGGTCCAAGTAGACCGATAATTTGCCCGCCCTTTAGATGCAGAGAAACATTTTCCACCACTATGCGGTTTTTAAAACGCTTGCATAAATTTTCCGCGCTAAGTTCCGGCATCTTCTTTACTCGTACGGTTTTTTAGAATAATAGTCGTTTGTCGCTTTTCTGTAGGGGGTGAATATACGGTTTCTTTCACGCCGTCGTATTCAATTTGTGCGGCGCGATACACATCGCCGTCTTGGGTGACTTCGGCCTCACCGGTTAAAGTCAGGTATTTTGTAGCGATGACATAAGTAATGATTTGTGCATGCGCAAACAATAAAGGTTTGTCTGGGGAAGTTAAGCCTTGATAGTGTGCAGGTTTGCCATAGACGATTAGTTTTTCAATTTTCCCGGTTTGTGCATTACGATAAATTTCTAAGCGATCACCGGTTAAACGTCGCGAGCCTTGCGTGGCCACAACATTGTCGGTGTAAGTCGCGATACCGGTTTGGTTGTCAAAATGAAAACTATCGGCATTAATAGCGATTTGTTGTTCATCATCGGGGGCGTTGTTGGCGAACATGGGTGTGCAGATCATTAAGAGCACAATACCGATTATTCCTAATGCAAAGAGAGGCTTAAGTAAATCATGTTTATTGTACAGTTTCATGCGCGCTGCTCACTTGACCTAATAAATGAAAGGTTTGTTCGGCAAAAAATATTTCCATACCTTGCCCCTCTAAGTGTTGCCCCACTTGAAAAACGCTCGTGTATTGATCCGTGTGCGCATATTCAGTTTCAGGAAAAATGGCTAAGGTAGATGTTTTAATTGTAGCAGCGCTTTGCGTGTGACTTGCAGGTTGTAACAAAACAACATTGTGCCATAAATCGATGCGGGTGATGTCTTGCGTATTCTCGCCATGGAATAGGCGGCCTTTATCACTGCTTAATTGCCAGGGTTTATCTTCAGCTTTGGTGGGCATAATCTCGAGCGTCACGTCGGTTAAATCGGTAATATTATCCGGTGTATAATGTTTGACATTACGCGCCATTAAAATTTGTTTTGGATTTCCTTCCGCAGTCATTTCGGTTAATCTGACATGTTCGCCAAACCATTCTAGCGTTTGCGTGGGCGCTGGAATAGGTTGTGTGGCGCTCGTGTGGATGAATTGCCAGATTAAGGTGCCACTGCCGGTGAAAATCAGTAGGACCAGCAATAAACGTTTCATGAGAGGTAAGTCGCAACGAGCGGATCGAACGTGTGTTGGGCGCGCATAATACGCTCGCAGGCTTCACGCACCGCACCATAACCGCCGGCGTGGGTGGTGCGCCAATCCGCATACTTATCGAGTGTTGCGACGGCATTTGCGGGAATAATGCTTAAGCCTGCACGCACAAGTAGCGGTAAGTCGGGCAGATCATCCCCCATGTAAGCGATTTCGGTTTCTTTCAGTTGATATTTTTCTTGTAATTGCGAAAAGGCGGCGCGTTTATCTTTTTGGCCGAGAAAAATATCATCAAAACCTAAAAATTCTAGACGGATGCGATTGAGTGGCGCAACACAAGTTGTGATGGCCGCAAGTTTAACGCCGCTTTTTTTAAGTAGTTGCAGCCCTAAACCATCATGCACATGAAATTCTTTGCAAATCAGGCCTTGATCACTAAAGACTAAATGGCCGGGAGTCAGTACGCCATCGACATCGGTGATAAATAATTTGATGGCTTGTGCTTTGTGGTCAATTTCATTCATGGGCACTTTCCTTGTTTAAAGCTAAATCACTTGGGCACGCAGTAAATCATGCATATTAAACGCACCGATTAATTGATTATCTGGATCGGTGACCAGCAGGGCATTGATTTTTTTATTTTGCATCAAATTAAGCGCTTCAACGGCTAACATGTCAGCGTCCACTGTTTTACAGGGGCGGGTCATATTATCTTTAATTTTTTCTTGGTGGATATTTAGGCCACCACTCAATACGCGACGTAAATCCCCATCAGTAAAGATCCCGCAAACGTGATTTTGGGCATCGACTATGGCTGTCATGCCTAAACTTTTTTCAGACATTTCGAGCAAGGCCTCGCTTAAAGTGGCGTCTTGATTGACCTGAGGAATACCCTGGCCTTGATGCATAATATCTGCAACTTTTAACAATAATTTCCGGCCCAAGGCGCCCGCAGGATGGGATCGTGCAAAATCTTCTTCGGTAAAGCCGCGGGCTTGGAGTAGGGCTATTGCCAGGGCATCGCCCATGGCGAGCGTTGCCGTGGTACTCGCCGTCGGGGCTAAACCCAAAGGACAGGCTTCCTTTTCCACGGCCACATTGAGGTGAACCTCGGAGGACGTTGCAAGCATCGATTGCGGGTTGCCGGTTAAGCTAATGACGGGGACTTGTAAGCGTTTTAGCGCAGGGATTAGCGTCAATAATTCTTGGGTATAACCCGAATAAGAAATCGCCAAGACCACGTCTTTGGACGTGACCATACCCATATCGCCATGGGAAGCTTCTCCAGGATGCACAAAAAAGGCTGGGGTGCCTGTGCTTGCGAGCGTTGCTGCAATTTTATCGCCAATATGGCCGGATTTACCCATGCCTATCACGACTATCCGGCCTTCACAGCTCAGCATCAGGACACAGGCTTTGATAAAAGTCTCATCAATGCGCGCGCACAAAGCCATAATGCCAGAGGCTTCAATTTCCAGCACGGATTGGGCTAAATGTTTTAATTTTACAGGATCGTATGTCATCCGAGGATTTTATCACAGATTCTGGGAGCAGGCATGCCTGATGCCCATCAAAAAACTAGATCATTTGTGGCACATCGCATACAATCGGCTCCTGATAAAGGAATAACTACTGTCATGACACGTTCGGACCCATCACACCCGCCTAAAATACGCATGCGCGATATCCATTTTTCTCGTGGGGATCGGGCTATTTTTGATGGCGTAACTATCGATATTTATCCGGGTAAAGTAACCGCAATTATGGGGCCGAGCGGCACGGGGAAAACCACCCTTTTACACCTCATGACGGGGTTATTAAAACCTAATAGTGGCCAAATCGAGGTCAATGGCGCTTCCATCACTGCGCTTTCCGAAGCAGGACTTAAACGCGTTCGCCGGCATATGGGCATGTTGTTCCAGGGCGGTGCTTTATTTACCGACATGAATGTATTTGATAATGTGGCTTTTGCATTGCGCGAGCACACTGACTTGCCTGAATCCATGATCCGTGATTTAGTATTAATGAAATTAGAAGCCGTAGGCCTACGTGGCGCGCAGCAACTTATGCCGCGTGAGCTTTCAGGGGGCATGGCTAGACGGGTGGCACTGGCCCGCAGCATCGCCTTAGATCCTGAGATTATTTTGTATGATGAACCCTTTGCGGGACAAGATCCTATCACTATGGGCATGTTAGTGAAACTGATCCGGTTATTAAATGATACTTTAGGCTTAACTTCAGTCATCGTGTCGCACGATATTATGGAAACCGTGGAAATTGCAGATTACATTTATTTGTTATCCGAAGGTAAAGTGGTGGCCGAAGGCACGCCAGATCACCTGCGTCATTCTGCTTCAGCCCATGCTGAACAATTTATGCACGGTAAACCCGATGGGCCTGTGGCATTTCACTATCCCGCACCGGATTATTATCAAGAACTCATGCATAACGACAAGGACACTTAAGCGATGGATTTTTTGGGTCAAATCGGCCGCAGCATTTTACAATTTTTAACCGCGCTGGGGCAGGCCAGTTTATTCTTATTGCTGGCGCTATTGACTAAGCCACGCTTAAAATCATTTCGTTTATTGTTGAAACAATTTTATGTGGTGGGTGTGTTATCCTTACCCATTATTGTTTTTGCCGGTTTTTTTGTGGGTATGGTGCTAGGCTTACAAGGCTATACTGTACTCGTTAAGTTCGGCGCTGAAAGTGCGCTAGGACAGTTGATCGCTTTAAGTTTAGTGCGCGAATTAGGCCCGGTTTTAGGCGGCTTGTTGTTTGCTGGGCGTGCGTGTTCAGCATTGACGGCTGAAATTGCCCTATTAAAAACCACTGAACAACTTGATAGCCTGCGTTTGTTAGGAGTGGATCCTATCCATCGCGTCATCGCTCCTCGCTTATGGGCGGGATTTTTTTGTTTACCGTTACTGGTGATTATTTTTAATATGGTTGCGATATACGGTGGGTATTGGGTCAGCGTGGATTGGCTGGGCATCGATAGCGGTAGTTTTTGGGCCAGCATGCACCATTCAGTGGATTTTCGTGAAGACATTATCAATGGCATTATTAAAAGTATGGTGTTTGCGATAGCCGTCACCTGGGTAGCTGTTTACCAAGGTTATGTGGCTGTGCCTACATCGGAAGGGATAGGTTATGCCACGACACGTACGGTGGTATACGCTTCATTAATGATTTTGGCGTTAGATTTTATTCTGACTGCTGTGATGTTTACCGGATTAAAGTAGAGGAGTCTATCTATGCGCTATGGGGCATTAGAAATAACAGTCGGATTATTTATCGTTGTTGCAATTGTGGCTTTTAGCGCACTGGCTTTCCAAGTCAGCGGTTTAACCACGTTTTATGAACGCGATAACGGCTATCAAGTCTCCGCCTATTTTGAAGAAATTGGTGGCTTAAAAACACGCTCCAGGGTCACTATTGCGGGTGTGCAAATCGGTCGTGTGCACCAGATTGAGCTTGATGCCACTAGTTTTTCGGCACAAGTGGAGTTGCAAATTTTCTCTCAATATAAGGATATGATCCCCATAGACAGTTCTGCCAGTATTGTGACTGCAGGTTTAATTGGCGATAATTATATTGTGATTGAACCGGGTGCTGAATCGGACGCGATACAACCGGGGGGGGTGATTGAAGAAACGCATTCCGCTATTATTCTTGAGCGGTTAATTGGGCAGTTAATATTTAATCAAAATAATGAAACTCCAAAGCAATAACATCGAGGACAGTGAATCATGTTTAAGAAAATTTTATGTGCGATCAGTATCCTGTTTTTTTCGGTATGTGTTTTTGCACAAACGCCTGACAAAGTGGTGCAATCGGTGGTGGATCAAATGTTATCCAAATTAAAAACTGAACAAGATGCGATAAAAACAGATTCGAACCGCTTAGTGCAAATCGTAAATGAAGTGATCATGCCCCATACCGATATCGTACAAACTTCAAAAGGGGTGTTGGCTAAACATTGGCGGGAGTTAACGCCTGCGCAACAACAAGCCTTCGAAAAAGAATTTGAACAATTATTGATTCGTACTTATGCTGTGTCTTTTCGTGCCTATCAAAGCCAAGAGATTGTGATCGTTGAGACGCGTTATAATCCGAGCAATGCAAATCGTGCGGAAGTGCGCACGCTGATTAAAGAGTCTGGCAAGCCTAATTTACCGGTAAATTACCGTTTTCTCAAAGAACCTGATGGCTCTTGGAAAGTGTATGACATTAATGTAGATAATGTGAGTTTAGTCAGTAGTTTTCGCTCCCAAATAGGCGGTGCTATTACTCGCGATGGTTTTGATAAAATGCTTGTCACCATGCAAACCAAGAATAAAGAGAAATTCTAATGTCATTAGTATTGACGCATCAGCTCGATACCCAGTGGTCTTTAAAAGGGCCACTGAATGTTGAAACCATCTCGAGCATTTGGCGCAAGGGTCATGAAGGGATCAGTCAAACGCGCAGTAAAGAAATCGAGCTGGACTTAAGTCAAATCACGGATCCGGATAGCGCGAGTGTGGCCTTATTAATCGATTGGTTGCGTTACGCCAAACGCTATCATAAAACCCTACGTTTACATCATGTCCCCAAAAAAATGCAGGACATTATTCGTTTGTCTAATCTGCAGGATATTTTGGTTTGAGATTTAATTTTAAACATCCCATTCCGTGGGGGTTTCGTCTTCTAAATGTGTGGTATGAAATTCTTTGACTTGCGCTAATACTTTTTTACTTTTCTCAAATTTAGCAATTTGAAATAATGCTTCGCCTTCATTCACTAAGGGCAAATGGTTGCAACCAATAATAATCCCTTTGGTGGGCGCATACACAATGGATTCCGTGCCGTTAATGGGGTCGGCAATAGAGGCCAGCACTTGGTTTTTCAGCACTCGATGCCCTAATGCGGTCGGCGATAAAAATAAACCCGAATGATTGGTCCTGACCCAGACACTGGAGCGCGCAATAAAAGGTTCCGCGCGCGAATTAAAAGAAGGGCTGCTTTTTTTCAGCATTCCGAGTTCGCGCATCACATTGAGGATCCCTTTAAGACCGGCACGTATAGACAATTCATCCAAACGCAGCGCTTCGCCGCCTTCAAATACTAAAAATGGGATTTTATTTTTATTAGCAATATCGCGCAGTGAATTATCTTGGTCCCGCACATCGAGCAAAACGGGCACACCAAATGCTCTGGCCAGTTGTAAAGTTTCTTTATGTCTTAAATTAGCATGGAGTTGGGGTAAATAGGTGCGATGCATCCCTCCAGTATGAAAATCTATGCCATGTGTGCATTGGTTTAATATTTCACTGACAAAAATATGGCTGATCCGCGCCGCCATAGAGCCGGTTTTAGAACCCGGAAACGTGTGATTAAGATCGCGACGATCAGGCAAATAACGGGAATGATAAATAAAGCCAAAGATATTCACGACCGGCACGGCAATCAAGGTGCCGCGCAAATGATTAACCCCCCTCATTTTTAGCAAACGGCGGATGGTTTCGACACCATTGATTTCATCACCATGGACAGCCGCACATACTAATAATACCGGACCTGCTTTTTTGCCATTGATGACATGCACAGGAATACTCATGGGGGTACGGGTATAAAGCGGAGAAATAGGCAAATCAATCGTGACTCTTTTCCCGGGTAATATGGTTTTATCGCAAATCTTTAAAGTGTTGCCGGCTGAAGGTGTGCTCATCATTCATATTCGTTGGAAACTATTGAATAACTATAGCACTTGATTTAAGTGAGGTTATTTTTGTGCGTGATGTGGCTTAAAAAACGGTCCCATACTTTTTGCGGCGGTAAATCTTTCATAAAGCAGGCGGGCTCCTTGCTCCATTTACAGGTTTGTAAATAGCACGGGGCGCAGTCTGCTTTGGCGACTAAATGCAGTTGATGTGCTCCCGTTGCGCCGATGAGAGCAGGATCAGTCGGTCCATATAAATGTACCGCAGGAATATTAAGGGCAGCAGTTAAATGACCAAGTCCGGTATCGACACAAACTGCGCCTGCAGATTTTGCAATCATGCTGGCTTGCTCAATGATTGATAAGCGCGGTAAGACTATGGCCTTTTCACTGGCTGTACTTAAGCGCTGCGCGCGTTGTTCTTCTTGGGCATTCCCCCAAGGCAGCACGACATAATATCCGGCATGAGTCGCAAGTTGTATTAATTGTTGCCAATAGCCTTCGGGCCAATGTTTGGTATCCCAAGTGGTGCTATGGATAAACACCAAATAAGGATGGGGCAAGTCTATGGGCAAGAGCGGCAACTGTGAAATTGCTATGCCAAAATCAGGCGGTGTATCAGGCAGAGGGTAATTTAATGCCAGTGCAAAGAGTTGCCGCTGCCGCGCGATAGCATGTTGCTTCAACGGAATAGAAAATGTTTTATTACACACCCAATGGGTAAATTTTTCTCGCGCACTGTCTTTATCCATGCCGCAGCGCACGCCACGGGTGAGACTCATGATGCATGCGCTTTTTAAATTATTTTGGGCGTCGATGACGATGTCATATTTTTTTTGGCGGATTTCGCGCCATAAACGGGTAAATTCGCCGCGTTTAAGCGAGGCCCAAGGTTCACGTTTCCAGCGCCTATGGGCGGTGGTAATAATGGTTTCAATCGCAGGATTAAGGCGTGGAATTTGTGCAAAGGCTTCATCGACGACCCAATCAAAATGCACATTGGGGACGTGTTGCAGGGCGTCACTGACAGCAGGCAGTGCGTGTATTAAATCGCCCATAGAAGTGAGTTTAACAATCAGCACATGCATGTGATTTTTTACCTAGTAATTTGCGACGCCAGTGTTTAAAGAAAGCAGACAGGCGATGGCGTCTCGCGTGTTGTGTCAGGGCTTTTTCATGTGTCACGTAATTTAATTGGATCACTTTACGCGTGCCTATAAATGTTTTATGACCGTGCCAACCATGAGGCGTTACTTTAAAAATAAGCATGGTCCCGATACGGGGTGATACTTCAGCGGCATAATGATCAAGATTATGATTATCGTATAATAAGCGCAGCTGGCCTTCTTGATCTTGCCAGTCTTCGTTCATATACAGTAATACCGTAATGAGTTTGGTTTTACTGTCGGTATGGATTTTGCCATCGTTTTCATCGGCTTTGCCGCGCACCGTGATCATTACGGGTTTATCGGTTAAGTCAATTGCAAATTTTTCGGCCAAAACATTGCGAAACGCATCGCTTTTTAATTCAGCAATCAGCTGTGCAAAGGGGGCACCGTAGGCAATGGAGGTAAGCGGAAAGCTCCCCGCGTCTTCGATGAGCGGATAATTCTGCCCTAAAGCATCCAGGTGAGCGGGCAAGAATGCCTGATCGACTAGGGTATAAGGATAAGGCGTGTCATGGACAGGGGAGGATTTTATTGCTGATAAATCAATTAATTGGAGCTTATCTGGCATTGTGATCTCTAAAAACAATAAGGATAGGCGGGTATTATACCCATTTTTTTTCCCGCTTGTCATCCCGAAGAAGGATGACCTATCTTATTCCACGCTCAATTTTTCTAAAATCCGGGTGGTCGAGTAATCAAAATCTGAGGACACGACCGAGACTTCTCCACCGTAGTTTTGAACAATTTCGGCGCCGACTACACCGTCTAGGGTATAATCTCCGCCTTTTACCAAAATATCAGGTTTGATCAAGTGCAGTAATCGCTCAGGCGTCTCATCTTCAAAGGCAAGCACCCAATCCACAGCCGATAGGCTAGCTAAGACTTGCATACGCGCTTCTAAGGAATGAATCGGCCGACCCTCGCCCTTTAATTTACGGACACTGGCGTCAGAGTTAACGGCCACAATTAAGCGATCGCCTAATTGTTTGGCCCGATTTAAGCAGACGACGTGTCCTGCATGCAACACATCAAAACAACCATTCGTCATCACGATGCGCTCGCCGCGCGCCCGAGCGGCTTTGCAATGTTCAATGATCTGGGCTTCGTTGAATGTGGGGTAGCGACCGGTCATTTTCGGTAAGGCTTGTTCTAATTCGTGTGGGCTGACGGTAGCGGTTCCTAATTTACTGATCACGATGCTTGCACCTATATTGGCCAAGATCGCTGCTTCTTCTAGCGGTTTACCCACAGCCACTGCTGCGGCAAGAATAGAGACGACGGTATCCCCTGCGCCCGTGACATCATAAACCTCGCGCGTTTGCGCGGGCAGTGAGTAGGGAGGTTTATCGCGTTGCAGCAATAACATGCCATGCTCACCCCGCGTAATGAGCAGCGCAGTGAGTTGTTGGGCGGTAATCAGGGCCATGCCTTTTTCTATCATTTCTTGCTCATTCTTGCAGGGACCGACAACGACTTCAAATTCCTTTTGATTAGGCGTAATAAGGTATGCACCTTGGTAAGCGGTAAAGTCACGGCGTTTAGGGTCCACGATGAGTTTAAGCCCTTGTGCTTGGGCTGCGGCAATCAGGATTTCGGGGTGACTTAATGTGCCTTTGCCATAATCTGACAAAATCACCACATCCGTGTTAGGCAAGAATTCGTTATAAGTGGGTAATAAGCTATTAAGCGCATCTGGGGCATAAGGCTCTTCAAAATCCAGCCGCATCAATTGTTGGTGCTGGCTTAAAATCCGTAATTTGGTGATCGTAGGATGCGTATCCATACGACTCAAGTGATGGGTAATGCCTTGCTCATCTAGCATTTGCACCAACCGGGAGGCGGGCTCATCATTGCCGACCAGCCCTAAGAGGGTCGTTTGTCCGCCTAGCGCGTTGAGATTAGTGGCCACATTCGCAGCCCCACCGAGACTATGATGGATTTTGCCATGATGCATACAAACGATAGGCACAGGCGCTTCAGGGGAAATCCGGGTGGCTGCACCGTACCAATAACGATCCAGCATAATATCACCAATAACAAGGATCCGAGCGCTAGTGAAGTCAGGTAACTGTGTTAGCATGCTATATTCCCAAAAAGAAAAGATTTTAACATAGATAACTTAAAGGCTCTATATGGGGATTGATAAACTTTCTTCATTATGTATAATCATGCTAACTCATTAAATAGCTGAGGTGGCAAGGTGAATTTACTCAAAAAATCGATATGCTCTGCATTATTGTTAGGCTTTAGTAGCCTGGTATGGGCTGCCCAAGAATACGAAATTAATTCCTGCGAGGACTTGCCCACTATCGCTAATGATATGACGGGCACCTATTATTTGGTTAATAATATTGATTGCCTAGGCACGCCTATTTATCCTATCCCTGGACACTTTCTGGGAGCATTGGTCGGGAATGGCAATACCATTGCAAATTTACATATTATTGTGCTGAGCGATCAGGGCAATGACGGTCTGTTTGAAGTGTTAGGCACGCATGACAGCACAGTGAGACCCCGTATCACAGATATTCATTTTGAAAATGCTAGAGTGGATGGGGGCAGAAGTAGCCACAGAGGTTTAATTGCAGGTGTTGCCTATCAGGCTGATCTTTCAAATATCACGGTGCAGTCGCTTTATGTCAACGGTGGCGAAAGCGGTGTGGGGAATGCCGGCGGCGTACTGGGTTATGCTGAAAAAAGTATTTTATCAGAAGTTCATCTGAGTACTGCCAATATTACCCGGGGTCAATATGGCGGTGGCTTGATTGGTGTTGCTAATCTCGGCACTCAAATTTTAGATTCCAGCGTCAATCAGCTCAAGTCCGGGTATGAAACGTGTGGTGGCGATATCTACGCATTTGGTGGCCTCGTCGGTGCCATTAATAATACCAATGAGGCATCAAGTAAAGTGCAGATCATGCGCTCATCCGCACAGGGTTCCATTACGGTAGAAAAAAATGGTGGCGGATTAGTAGGCCGGATCCCAACGGCAGCTTATGTGGATATTCTTGAAAGTTATTCAAATGTTGCCATTACTGCAGTCAGATATGCCGGCGGCATTATTGGTCTTGCGGTAGAAGACAACCCCTATTCTCCCCGCGGAAATGTCTTGGTTAAGCATGTGTATGCTCGAGGCAGCGTCAATCTAGACGGGGACAAGGGTGGCCGAGGTATTGTGGGCAATAAAAATAAGTCTACTTCGCGTATTAAATCAGAAGGGAGTTTTTTTGATAAAGACGGCACAGGAAAAGAATATTCGGGTGATGAATATACGCATTACGTCTACCTAGGCGATAAGACTCATCATAAATCCAAAGGCCTGACGAGCTCAGAAATGAAAAATGCTAAAATTTTTACCGATGCGGGTTGGAGCGCGGATGTTTGGAATTTTGGAAATGGTGCTTATCCTACTTTAAAATAATGAGTTATATTTCATACGATTAAAAATATGCCTGAAGAATTATATAAGCGCTTGAAAGTAGCTGCAGCGGCCCATCATCGCAGTATAAATGGCGAGGCCATTTTTTGTATGGAACGAGTGTTAAAAGACATGCCATTGGACCCAGATGATCGCTTAATGCATATTCGAAAATTAAGAAAATCCACTGAAAAATCTTCCATTAATGAGGAAGAAATTAATACATTAAAAGTATGGGGTAGAGCAGGGTCTTCCCATGATTAGCTATTCCCCTCACCCTGACCCTCTCCCATACTTAACCTCATTTCTCTGAACGCAAATCGCGTAGTGGGAGAGGGTCAGGGTGAGGGGAATAACTAATCATGGCAAGGCCCTGTGGGGTGGGAATGAGTGGTGGATACTAATATAAAAATACTACAATCCTTTACTGAAGTGGTTTGTGCGTTAAATGATGTCATCTAGCCCGTGCGCTAACCTTTGCCTTTAGTCTTAGAATGATTCGGCTTGGCATGTTGTTCAATAAATTCAATAATCGTGCCGGCAATGTCTTTGTGTGTGGTGGTTTCGATGCCTTCTAAGCCTGGGGAAGAATTGACTTCCAATACCATGGGGCCTTGGTTGGATCGTAAAATATCTACCCCTGCAATATTAAGCCCTAAAATCCGCGTAGCGCGCACGGCTGTTTTTCGCTCTTCCGGCGTGATTTTAATCATTTCGGCATGACCGCCACGATGCAGATTCGAGCGAAACTCACCCTCGGGTGCTTGCCGTTTCATGGCGGCCACCACTTTATCGCCGACTACAAAACAACGAATATCACTGCCACCGGCTTCAGGAATGTATTGTTGCACTAAAATATTGGCTTTAAGGCCGGTAAAGGCATCGATCACACTTTCGGCAGCTTGCTGGGTCTCGGCTAATACGACGCCGCGCCCCTGAGATCCTTCTAATAATTTCACCACAAGCGGCGCGCCTTGGACCAGTTGAATTAAATCAGTAATATCATCCGTGGCATTTGCAAACCCTGTCGTCGGCAAACCAATGTCATGGCGGGATAACAGCTGAAGCGCGCGTAATTTATCGCGTGAGCGACTAATGGCCACCGATTCGTTAAGCGTGTAAACACCCATCATCTCAAACTGCCGTACCACAGCGGTACCATAGAAAGTAATTGATGCGCCGATGCGTGGGATGATGGCATCAAACCCTTCGAGTCTTTGGCCTTGATAATGCACGGAAGGATGTTTCGAGCTGATATTCATGTAACAGCGCAAGGTGTTAATGACATGCGCTTCATGACCTCGCGCGATAGCCGCTTCCTCTAGACGTTGGGTAGAAAAACTTTTCGGCTCGCGCGATAAAATACCAATTTTCATAAAATCACCACAAAGGTTGATGGACAAACGTTTTTTGAACAAATGCGACTCGACTCTGAATAGATTCTTTTTGCTCGGCGCATCTTTTTTTAATCAGCGCTAAGCGCGGCGCAAGTCCCGTGCGATTGGCAATTTGAATCGCAAGACCGGGGCGCGCGTTAAGCTCTAGCATGAGTGGTCCTTTATCACGGTCTAACACTAAATCCACACCGATATAGCCTAAACCGGTCAGCTCATAGCAACTGGCACTGATGGTGAGTAAGCGCTCCCAGTCTGGGATTTGTAATCCCGAAATGGGGTTGCCTGTGTCAGTATGGTGTTCAACCACATGATTTTGCCAGACGCCAAAATGGGTTTCGCCGTTGGTAATATTGACGCCTACGCCGACAGCGCCTTGGTGCAAATTGGCTTTACCGGAAGATAAACGTGTCGGCAGGCGCACCATACTCATGACAGGATAACCTTTAAATACGATGACGCGAATATCCGGCACGCCTTGATAACTGATTTCGCGAAACAGCGGATCAAATTCCACCCGGTATTCCACCATGGCTTTATCAGGATGACCGCCCAAACTATACATGCCGCTTAAAATATTCGACACATGATGTTTAAGTTCATCTGCATGCATTAATATCCCATCGGAACGTTTGTAATTAGGGCCGCGTCGTCCCACTATGACGACTATGCCATCTCCACCACTGCCTTGCGCTGGTTTAATGACAAAACTGCTGTAAGGCGCGATCATTTTTTCTAAATGTACGACTTGATGCTCAATTTCAATCACGGCATAAAGTTCGGGTACAGCAATGCTGGCTTTGATCGCTAAATTTTTGGTGAGTAATTTATCATCGACTAAGGGATAAAATTTACGCGGATTATATTGCGCAATAAATTCAGCATTCCGCTGATTCATGCCGAGGATCCCCATTTTCTTCAGCGCTAAATACGTGAGGATAGGGCTAAGTAGCCCCGCCAAGATACGCTCTAACACGCTTAGCAATGTAGACTTAAATGTCATGTTTTTTAATCAACTCTCTAAAGCGAATAAGCTCAGATAAGCGGTAACCATGGTAGCAACCGAGCAACAACATTATGGCAATAATCACCAGTAATAATTCGGGGAACACAAAGAATAAATGTTCCATATATAAATTACTCATGGCAAGATATGCAATTGCAGCGGCAAATAAACTCCCTATGCCTTGCAAGATCGCTTCCCAGGCATTGCGCTCTTCCCAAACAATAGACATGCGCTCGATGATCATGGTTAAAATTACCATAGGGAATAAAGCGACAGATAAACCGGTTTGGAAATCGAGCTGGTTGCTAAACAGACTCAGTAATATCATTAAAATGATGACGGTACTTAATACGGCACTTAACCGTGGGATCAAAAGCAATTTTAATTGTTCTAAATAAAAACGAACGGTTAATCCTAATGAAACAATAAGGGTAAATAAAATAATGCCATCTAACAAATGCGTTTTTCGAAACGCCAGTGCAATCAGAACAGGCATAAACGTGCCAAAGGTACGGATCCCGACAAACGAACGCAACAATAAAATAATCAGTGCACCTAAGGGCACCATGATCAGGACTTGGTATACCTCTTGGGTATGAATCGGTAAATTAAAGAGCGAATAAGTCATGAGGATAGAGTGATCTTGTAATGCTTCCTCTTGAGCAACGTTTAAGGTATTGACTTCACGTTTAATGGCAGAGAAAGTGAGCTGTTCATTGCGGCCGCCTTCCACGCCTAAAATCGGTGTTTGATCGCCATAGCGCCAAATTAAAAAATAGGGGGGTAAACCTACGCGTGCACTATTGGGATCAATATAACGCCAGCCGTGTTCGGTATCATAAATACCCAAATAAATTTGCAAAGGAATGTCCTGTAGCGCCACTTCCGTTTCGCTCAGCGTAAAGCCATAGACTAAGCGACTAATGATATTGGGGCCTTCCTCCACGGTCGGTCCTTTGAGTAGCTTTGCTGCGGTGATGGCAATATTGGCGTTGGAATAATCGCGGTTAAGTAAAATTGCGGCATTGCCGTCATCCGGTTTGTTGAGATTTTTCACTACATTGGTAGCAAAACTTAAACTGTCTACAGACTGTTGTCGCGCATTACTAATAATGGTTTGTTGTGCGGCACGTTCGGCACCGGTATAAAGGTAGCGTCCTGTGATGCCCCGATTAGATAAATTAGGGCCTTGAAACGCTTCATCAAAATAAAATTGTGCCCGATAATACAAGGTTTGTGAGGTTTTCGGGGCATGACGTATCGTCCAAATCGATAGACGATTATCGACAGCTAAATCAGTGGTTACGCCATAATTACGAGAAACGAAATTTTCATCTAAGCGATGAAAATGCGCTTGAGTGGGTGGAATAAAAAATTCGACTTTAGCCGAGCGCCCGGTGGTCGCATCAAAATCAATTTTTGACTCGATGGTCCAGACTTGACTGACCCCATAGGGTGAAAGTGGCAGATCCAAAATCTTAACTTTGTAAAAAAATATCCACATACCAATAAGGATTAAGATCCCAACGAGCATAAGTAAATGACGCTTGGTATTCAAAATAGTTATTCCTATAAAGCTTCTGTTTCGGCTATTTCAGCTGTTTCAGAGGCTCTCGTCTGTTTGCATTGCGGCGTAGTGGTATAAATAGCGCTAGGATCGATCAATATGGCGAATTGTTCCATGGCCGTGCGGCCTAATAACATCGGATAGAGAAAATTTGAGCGATCATTGAGACTGACTTCTATGCGTTCGATCTCATTATTTAAGCACAGATCCATTTCAATCACAGGACGATTTTCAAAAGTTTGTCCGGTTTTCTGTATGTCCTCTTGACGCTTTTTGATGCGCACCATACGCTTTAAGGGGTAGGAAAAACGATGTTCTGCTTTAAAATGAGTGCTGTCTATGATAAAGCTGACCCATTTTTCATCTTCTTTATCAAAAATTTTAATGTCATGAGCACTTAAGGCTGCGGTTTTAGCACCCGTGTCCATTTTGATTTTAATTTCTACCTCTTGGTCCATTAATTTGCCGGTTTCTGCGCGACCGACAATATTTAAGTGGATATCGGCAACACTCGCACCACTTGCAAGCATTAGCAACAGCATCAGCCCAACGAACGCCGGTTTAATTTTAAGCTTACCCCGACTCATTAATTGCACGCTACGGTTTTAGTGGTTAAACGTAATTGGGGAATAAGATCAGATTTAGGCACTTGTAAAATCACAAACGGCTGTGAAATCATGCCTAAGCTGACACAGCCGGCACCGGGTTGGGTGCGGGTTGCGAACACATATAAGTTTTGGTCCACGGCTTGAAGTTGATCAATAGAGAGTTGATAACCACTGCTGGGTTGGTCGGTATCGACGATAGCAATGACCATGTCTTTGTTAAAGTCTATAGTGGGGGCAGGCGCTTGCGGCTCCATATTTTGATGATGTTCATGCCAGAATTTTTGCCAACTGTCAGGCGTATCTAATTTATAGACGCTGGTCATATCTGCTTTGATGCCACTCGTGCTTCCTTCGCTTACCATGACAAAATTAAGTGGGGTAGGCGCAGCTGGGGTTTTAGCGTCCTGATTACTTTCATCGCTGCAGCCCACTAACAAAAATAAAACTGCCGCCAAATAAGTGAGAATACGCATAGTTTTAGATCCTTGTGGGTTGTTGTAGTGATTATAAAAGATTCAATTTAAACTAAAAAGGAGGTAGACCTCCGGGCATGCCGCCTGGGGGCATCATGCCTTGCATCTGACGCATCATATTTTTCATGCTGCCTTTTTTATTGAATTTTTTCAACATTTTTTCCATTTGCATAAATTGTTTTAACATACGATTGACATCTGGCACTTGCGTACCCGAGCCTTGCGCGATGCGGATTTTGCGCGAACCTTTAATCAGCGCAGGGTAACGGCGCTCTTGTAGGGTCATGGAATCAATCATGGCAGTAAATTGGACAAACATTTTATCATCCACTGCACTTTGCGGTAATTTGAGGCCCATAGGTAATTTCTTTAATAAACTACCCATGCCACCCATGTCTTGCATTTGTTTGAGTTGGTCGCGGAAATCTTGTAAATCGAATTGGCCTTTTTGTATTTTTTTCGCAACTTTTTGCGCTTGTTTCTCATCAATTTTCCGTTTGGCTTCTTCCACTAAGGTGAGGACATCGCCCATCCCCAAAATGCGGTTGGCCATACGATCCGGATGAAACGCTTCAAGCGCATCAATTTTCTCGCCCACGCCGATAAATTTAATCGGCTTACCGGTGATTTGGCGTATGGAAAGCGCAGCACCGCCTCTGGCATCGCCGTCGGTTTTCGTGAGGATCACCCCGGTTAAGGGTAGGGCATCATTAAAGGCCTTCGCGGTATTGGCGGCATCTTGGCCGGTCATGCTATCAACGACAAATAAGGTTTCAGTGGGTTGCATCACCTCATGCAAGGTTTTAATTTCTTGCATCATGTCGGTATCGATATGCAGGCGTCCTGCGGTATCCACTATCAATACGTCGCAGCCTTGATTTGATGCGGCGGTTAAAGCGGCTTTGGCAATGGTGGCGGGATCTTCATGACTATGACTTGCAAAAAAGGGAGTATTGAGTTGCAGCGCTAATGTTTCAAGTTGTTTGATCGCAGCCGGGCGATACACATCGCAGCTGACTAGCATTACGGTTTTCTTTTCCTGATCAATCAGGAGTTTTGCTAATTTAGCCGCCGTAGTCGTTTTCCCTGAGCCTTGTAACCCTGCCATTAAAATAACTACCGGTGGCTGGGCTTTTAAATTCAGCGTAGAATTAGCCGTGCCCATTAGGGCGGTGAGTTCATCACTCACCACTTTAATAAAGGCTTGGCCTGGGTTAAGTGTTTGAGTGATTTCAGCGCCTATGGCGCGGGATTTAACGGTCTCTAAAAAATCTTTAACGACCGGCAGGGCGACATCGGCTTCGAGCAGGGCAATACGCACATTGCGTATGGCTTCTTGAATATTATCTTCAGTTAACCGGCCTTTTCCGGTAAGCTGGGCAACGGTTTGCTGGAGTCGCTGACTGAGATTATCAAACATAAAGACCTCGCAAGGATAACTGGTCGTGATGATGACATAAGCAGAAAATAAAGTAAAATTTAAGAGGTAAACATGCAACTTTCAGAAGATATTCCGGCAACTCAAATCCTAGTCAATGCCTATGACGAACACTCTGTGGTCATCGCTGACATAGAATATACGCAATCACTTATTTTAACGCCGGTTTCTGTCGAACCTTGGCCGGTCATGACCTTTGCCGATATCAATGATGAAGCGCTGCTGATGCTGTTGCGAGAGGACTGTGATGTGGTGTTAATAGGCACAGGTGCGGTGCATTATCCATTGACAGCCCAGCAACTGACTCTTTTTTATGATAAACACATGGGGATAGAGACCATGAACACGCGGGCCGCGTGTCGAACCTATAATTTACTGGCAAACGAAGGACGCAGAGTCTTGGCGGCCTTATTAATCATGTAATTCAATTTGTCGCAAACCAGGAATAATCTTAACCGTTTCGATTTTATTGTCTTTGACCGCTAATACTTCTAACGGATAACCATTCAACCGTAAACAAGTCCCGGGATGAGGGATGATCTCTAAATATTCGACCACGGCGCCATTTAAGGTTTTCGCGCCTTCAGTCGGTAATTCCCAACTCATCATTCGATTAAGTTCCCGGATAGCCATGCCGCCATCAATCACAAAACTACCGTCTTCTTGCGGATGGATGAGTTTATTTTCAGATCCGGTATCGGTAGTATATTTACCGATGACTTCTTCTAAAATATCTTCTAGCGTTACTAAGCCTTGAATATCGCCGTATTCATCGACCACTAAACCGATACGTTTTTTATTGCTTTGAAAATTCATTAACTGTGTCATGAGCGATGTGCCCGCGGGGATAAAATAGCTTTCTTCAGCCGCGCCGATTAAACCCTCTTTGTTAAAGTCAGATTTATTGAATAAAGAAACCAGATCCCGCATGTGTAACATGCCCGTGACATCATCTATGGTGTCTTTAAATAAAGGTAAACGGGTGTGCTGGCTGCGCGCAAGTTGCATGCTGATGTTGACCCAATCTTCAGTCAAGTCTATCCCCGCGATTTCATTACGCGGCACCATGATTTCATCTACGGTCATGCCTTTGAGATCAATAAGACCTAAGAGGAAATTCTTACTTTGGGTCGGGATACTTTTACTGTGTTCCGAGACTATGGTGCGCAACTCCTCTATCGTGACGTGCTCGGCACCTAAGGCGGGTTTTTTCATGCCGACCAAATAAAGCAAACCGTTGACCACGGCATTGGTTAAAATCACAAAGGGATACAGTAATACGAAAATCCAGCCTAAAGGCCAACACAAGATAAAGGCAAGACGCTCAGGGTAATGCGCGGCTATGGTTTTAGGCATAATTTCGCCAAAAATCAGCACGACAAGTGTTAACAGGATGGCCGAGACGATAGCCCCGACTTCGCCCATCACTTGTACAGCCACCACGGTCGCGAGCGCAGAAGCCAGAATGTTGCTGAAGGTATTGCCAATCAGAATGGTGCCTAACAAGCGGTCTGGACGCTTTAGTAAGCGCTCGGCGCGCTGGGCACTTTTATTTTTGCGTGATTTAGCCAAGTGACGCAGGCGGTAACGATTCAACGTCATCATCGCTGTTTCAGAAGCGGAAAAGAAGGCAGAACAACACAGTAACAGAACTAAAATAATGATGGACAGAATAATGGGTAAATGTTGCAAAGTACACGTGCCTTTATTGACAATAGAATGGTATCTTGTAGCAAATATTGAGATAAGAATCAAGCGGGGGATGGGCTTCCCCCTTTTGGTAAAGCTGTCTCTTGATCCATTTGCGAGTTAACAATCAATTTAAGATGGCAAGCAGGGAGGCAGATGAGCTTTGCCCCCTTTGTAAAGGGGGCGGCCGTTTCGGCCGGGGGGATTTTTGGATTTCTGTTATCACATCAATACTCTGTTTTAAATTTTGTAAGTGTTAAGATTTAATATAAAATTCATTGTGCATGTTAAGATCGCTAAAATCCCCCCGGACGAAGCGTCCGGCCCCCTTTACAAAGGGGGCAAGCCTATCGATCTCTCCACTTCTACGGCCAGCCTCCTTTACAGACTATTTGTGTAGTAGATTCAGCTTTGTAAAGGGGGTCGGACGGGGGGATTTTACGATCTTTAATATTATTCACACACCCAAAAAAATCATCGTAAATAAGGACATTTATGCAAAAAAACATCATCCGACGCGCAATTTTGCCAATAAATAAAGATTTTTCGCAATTACATCCCGTCTTAGCCCGCATTTATGCGAGCCGTGGAATTAGAGCCGAGTCGCTAGAGCGTAGCCTGCGAGGCTTATTGCCGTTTGACGCCTTGATGGGCATAGAAGATGCGGTAGCCTTATTGACTGAGGCCTTAACTCAGCAAAAACGCATGCTACTCATCGGTGATTTTGATGCCGATGGCGCAACCAGCGTCGCCTTAGGCCTGCGGGCATTAACCGCGATGGGGGCTAAGCATGTGGATTTTTTAGTCCCTAATCGCTTTGAGTTTGGCTATGGTTTAACCCCTGAAATCGTGGCCGTGGCAAAACAGTTCACCCCGGATTTAATTATCACGGTCGATAATGGTATTTCCAGCGTGCAAGGGGTCGATGCGGCCTATGCGCTGGGGATTAAAGTATTAATCACCGATCACCATTTACCGCCTGACATATTGCCCAAAGCCCATGCGATCGTAAATCCCAATCAAGTGGGCGATCACTTCAAGAGTAAAAATTTAGCGGGGGTCGGGGTTATTTTTTATGTGATGTTAGCCTTGCGCGCGCAATTACGCCGCATCCATTGGTTTAATGACAAAATTCCTGAGCCTAATTTAGCGGAATTATTGGATTTAGTGGCGCTAGGCACGATCGCAGATGTGGTGCCTTTGGATGAAAATAATCGTATTTTGGTTTATCAAGGTTTAGCGCGCATTAAAGCAGGAAAAGCCTGTACTGGGATTAAAGCGTTGTTGCAAGTGGCACAGCGCGTTGCTGAAAAAATAACAGCGAGCGATTTAGGTTTTGCATTGGCGCCACGCTTAAATGCCGCCGGACGTTTGCAAGATATGGCATTGGGGATCCATTGTTTAATGTCGGAAAATTTAACGAGTGCCATTGATATGGCGATGCAACTCGATACCTTGAATCAGCAACGCCGCAGCTTAGAAGCGCAAATGAAAGACGAAGCGATGGTGATGGTGGATAAAATCGCCCTAGGCGATCGGGATAAACTGCCCGCGGGTTTGTGTTTATATGATCCCGATTGGCACCAAGGTGTGGTGGGCATTTTAGCAGGCCGCATGAAAGAGCGCTTGCAACGGCCAGTCGTTTGTTTTGCAAAAGTCAGTGACCAGGAATTAAAAGGTTCCGCGCGATCCATTTCCGGGCTACATATCCGTGATCTGCTCGAGCAGATTGCCGTGCATGATCCGCAGCTGATTATGAAATTTGGTGGGCACGCGATGGCCGCAGGCTTAAGTATTTTGCCTGCTGATTTTATCGCTTTCAAAGCACGCTTTGAACATGAGGTCAGCCAAATCATCAGTCCCATGCAATTACAAGGATTTGTCGAAACCGATGGCCCACTTCATACACAAGATTTTTCGCTTACGCTTGCAGAACTTTTACAACAGGCAGGACCTTGGGGGCAAGCTTGTTCTGAGCCCCTTTTTGACGGTGAGTTTGAAATCTTAAACCAGCAGATATTATCTAATGCGCATGTGAAATGTCAATTACAGCCGGTTGATTCCGATTTGGTATTAGATGCCATTGCCTTTTTTGTCGATTTTAATACCTGGCCTAAAGCACAGCATCGGGTGAGAGCGGTTTATCGCTTAAACATTAATGAATTTCGAGGTCAAAAAAAATTGCAATTATTAATTGAACATTTACAGACCAGTTGCGCGCATGAAACGGCAGACGTGTGAATTTTTGCCGCGATTTAAGCGTTGTTCTTTTAAGTAAATTAGTCTAGGCTATAGGGACTTAAGTCTTATACCGCTGGGAATAAGTTATTAAACTATGAAAAAGGATGACATCATGAGTGAACAAGAAGTATTGGTTGTTGTTTCAAAATTAAAAGATTACATCCGTAGTCAATCAGAAATGAATACTGCGGGCACAGTTGCGCCTAAGATATCAGAGATTGTCCGTCGTTTATGCGATCAAGCGATAGCCTCTGCACGTAAAGACGGTCGCAAAACAGTGATGGATAAAGATTTTACTGAATAGTCAGCAATTTCCCTCTGCGCCTCTTGCCCCCTTTGTAAAGGGGGCCGGACGCTGCGTCCGGGGGGGGATTTCACTGAACACAAACACTAATCACTACTTAAAACAACCGCCCCATCATTAAACAATATAAGCCTGCTGATACATTTCTATTCCAATACGACCAATTAAATCTAATTGCGTTTCTATCCAATCTACATGAGATTCTTCGCTGGTTAAAATTGCACTGAGTAGATCGCGTGAGGCATAATCTTGCACCGTTTCGCAATAGGCAATCGCAACCTTAAGATCAGCAATCGCTTTGTGTTCCACTTTGAGATCACATTGCAAGGCTTCAAGCGTATTTTCGCCTATGAGTAATTTTCCATAATCTTGCAAATTAGGTAAACCATCTAAAAATAAAATGCGCGCAATCAGTTGATCGGCATGCTTCATTTCATCTATGGATTCTTCATATTCTTTTGCGCCTAATTTATCTAAACCCCAATGATTAAACATCCGTGAGTGTAAAAGGTATTGATTAATGGCGACGAGTTCATTACCGAGTACGGTATTAAGATGACGAATAACGGTTTTATCCCCTTGCATGATAGCTCCTTGGATGGGTATTGTACTGTGTGCCTAGTTTAAAGGCCTGAGTGAGCGTGTCAAGGATTAAGTGAGGAGAGGATTAAGCGACCTGATTATTACGGGAATTTTCAAGCTCATCTAAGGTATCGGCTATCAGTTGTTTAGCAAGACAACTACAGCTCCCGCACTCGGTGCCGACGGGTAATTTTTTTTGTAGACTATTCAAGCACTTACTGCCTTGACAGACAGCCTGGCGGATTTCTTTATCAGTAATTGCATTACAAATACAGACATACATGGTATAAGCCCTTGATATTAAGTATTCTATTCTGTTATTATAAATGCAAATAAGAATCATTGTCAATTAAAATAAACGAGGAGTTTCCTATGAGTCATCAAGTGTTAGTCGGCAATCAAGCCCCTGATTTTACCGCCCCGGCCATTAATCAAAACGGCGAAATTGTCGGTAAATTTAATTTAAATGAAACCATTAAAGATAAATATGCCTTGTTATTCTTTTATCCCTTAGATTTTACGTTTGTGTGCCCCTCCGAGCTGATTGCCCTAGATAAGCGTATGGATCAATTTAAAGCCCGCAACGTAGAAGTCATTGGTATTTCTATCGATTCTCATTTTACCCATAAAGCCTGGCGCGATACGCCTGTAGATAAAGGCGGAATCGGTCAGGTGAATTATGCGTTAGTCGCCGATATTAACCATAAAATTGCTAAAGATTATGGGGTAGAGCATCCAGAAATCGGTGTAGCATTCCGCGCCGCTGTGTTGATTGATAAGAAAGGTTCAGTACGCGTCCAAATGATTAACGATCTGCCGCTGGGACGCAATATCGATGAACTCATCCGCTTAGTCGATGCTTTACAATTCCACGAAGCGCATGGTGAAGTCTGTCCTGCCGGTTGGAAA
>Ga0206843_10025_pt1 | contig 49130 bp, 42 predicted proteins | sample Alteio_BWOrgCont_21_FD_152869 | JGI IMG/M metagenome (GOLD analysis project Ga0206843, IMG submission 152869) | Enriched cells from forest soil in Barre Woods Harvard Forest LTER site, Petersham, Massachusetts, United States -... | ecosystem: Environmental > Terrestrial > Soil > Temperate forest >...
TGGCCAGAACTGGAATCGAACCAGCGACACAAGGATTTTCAGTCTTCCTCAGTCGCTTCCAACCAATTCTTTTGATGGCTCTAAATCACCCTAACTTGCCAAGAGTCTATAGGGAAACTAGATTTTTTCCAGGAAATACTGACAGCTGAGATCACTTGATGTATTTTTGATCGAATATCATTTGTATTCATGACAGATCCTTCTTCAGCTAACTTAAACTTCCTTTTTCTTTTTGACTCTTTTTGCCTTTGGACTTGGGATGTCACTTAACTCAGCTTCGATCTCATCAATTGTCGGAAGTTGTCCTTCTAGCTTTTTAGGTAGAGTTGAAACGATTTTTGTCTCATATTCAGCTACTCCCATCGGCTTGTGAATGTCTCGCAGTGCATATTCTGCAATGAAATTGTCTTTGCTTTTGCAAATCATGAAGGAGAAAAAAGAGTACTACGATATTTTGGAACGATGCCAACGAGGAGATATGAATATAACAGCTTGGCTTGTGTGGTTTTTGACAAGTTACACTAGATCGCTGGAAGGTTCTTCTAACCTGATTGCGAAAGTGCTTGTTAAAGCCTCTTTTTGGAAATATTTCAGCCAAACCACACTGAGCGATCGACAACGGAAGGTGGTGAATGTCCTATTGAATGCTGGCAAAGATGAATTTGAGGGAGGGCTAACCACTCGTAAATATTCGTCTGTTGCAAAAGTGAGCCGAGCGACGGCTTTTCGCGAAATCACAAATTTGGTCGAGAAAAAAGTCATCCTTCAAAACCCAAGCAAAGGTCGAAGCACAAGCTATGATCTGAATTGGAATGTTTTAGTGGAGAAGGAAGATGTATCTAGTAAGGACCAGTTGAAAAAATAACCTGTACTAATAAAAGTAAATTCCTCTCCTAATCATTTATTAACAAAACAAGCAAATGATGTGAACGGAAACAAAATAAATCTGTTTCCGCCGAAGTGGCCAGAACTGGAATCATCCCGTTGGTACGGATTGAATAAAATGAACTAAATATAAAGTTTTCCTAGAAAGGCATTATAACCGGCAAAAGCTGTTAATGCAATACATGCAATTGCTCCAGTCCGATTCTTTAATAGTACACTTAGTGCACCAACAATGATCGAACCGGCTACAATAAAAGCTACCGGACCTGCATAAGGTCCTATGTTTGTTGAAGATGCTACCCAAATCGATGCAATTTTATCGCAAATTGTTGCTAATTTATCTGTTACTGAACCGCTTAGAGCAGCATCAATAGAATTAAAAAACGCTGTAAAGCTTGTTCCGATAGTGTTAGTTGTCATAATTTCATCCTGTTTTAATATTATTCTGTTAAAAATTATTCTGTTAAAAAATGAAACCCTAATTTTGGGAAATTTGAGGAAATCTGATACTCCGGCAAAGGTACGGCATGAAAAAGAATGGCCAGAACTGGAATCGAACCAGCGACACAAGGATTTTCAGTCCTCTGCTCTACCGACTGAGCTATCTGGCCATACAATGAAAGGAAGATAAAGTAAATCCCCTTTTTTTCGCAACAAGATTTTGTGGAAGTTTTCGACATATTATCTCGATAAATAAATGGTTTTTTGGCAATGCAAAAGAATGTAATAGCATCTGACTAAGAGAAATATTATAGCGCTTGAAAATATCATTTCTGTGCAAAAGTTCTTGAATGTCATCCAGAAGACCTTTTCCTTGAATAAAAACTAGTAATATTTTCCCAAAATTAGATTTTTTTTGAACCTTATATCTCTTATTTTGAGCCTTCCCGCCTACACAATTTATGCAAGAATCTAATAGAGATTTAAAATCTCGCGTTTTTAAATCAGCGAATTATTACTGCCATAGCGGTAATTTTAAGGAATTATAGACGTATATGCGTGACATTAATTTTTAAATAGCCTATTTTTACTGTTATAACGGTAATTTTAATTGTTTTGGATGTTATGGATGCAAACCAAATAGCAGCAATCATTCGTTTTCACCGGAAAAAAAGTGGATTATCTCAAGCTAAACTTGCAAAACTTGCAGGATTGGGTAAAACAGTTATTTTTGATATTGAAGGAGGGAAGCTATCAGTCCGTTTAGACACTCTTTTAAAAGTTCTAGTCATTTTAAATATAAAAATCGAATTTCAGAGTCAACTCATGGCTTTGTTTAAGGAGAGTTTGAATGAAAAGGGCTAAAGTATTTGTGAATGGAGTTTTAGCTGGAGAAATCCAAGAAATAGAGCGAGGAAAAAAATATCGCTTTATCTATCTAGAAGATTATAAAGGCCCTTCAGTGTCCCTAGAAATGCCTCTTACACAATTAATCTATGATTACGATAAATTTCCACCTTTTTTTGAAGGACTATTACCTGAGGGGGTGATGCTAGAAGGGCTATTGCGACAGACTAAACTTGATCGAAACGATTTAATGGGTCAACTCATTATGGTGGGTGGAGACCTTGTAGGTAATGTCACAGTTGAGGCTTTATAAAAATGAATCGTTGTCCAATAACTTACGAATTATGTGATGATCAAAAATACACGCAAAAAGGTCTTAAACTTTTATCCAAATCTTTAAAAGATTTAAAAGATTTTCCATACACTCCTAAAGAACAAATTCAAATGGCAGCTCAGTTAGCGTCAAAGCTATCAATTCAAGGTGTTCAACCAAAATTGAGTGTCATCCTGAACGTAAAAGAAGAAGTGCTTGAAATTGTGGAAAAAGGGGGGCGATTCATAATCAAACCACCACATCATCTATATGAAGAGGTTCCACAAAATGAAGATCTTACAATGAGATTAGCTAAAATTGTTGGCCTCGAGGTTCCTTTTCATGGAATGATTTATAACATTGACGGCTCTTTAAGCTATTTTATTAAAAGATTTGACCGATCAAGGAATCAAAAAATTGCTGTAGAGGATTTCTCGCAACTTCTAGGATACTCTAGAGAGACAAAATATGAATCAAGCATGGAGAATGTTGTTTCTGTAATTGAAAAACATTGTACATTTCCAGTCATAGAAAAATTAAAATTATTTTGCCTTGTGATCTTTAATTTCATTATTGGAAATGAAGATATGCATTTAAAAAATTTCACGTTAATCAGACGTGAAAATAAAATAGAATTGAGTCCAGCGTATGATTTGTTAAATACTACTATTATCATGAAAGCCGAAGAAGAAATTGCACTGCCGATAAGAGGGAAAAAGAAAAAGCTCAACCGCAGCGATTTTGTTGATTACTTTGGGATTGATAGATTGGGCTTATCTGAATCAATTTTAATAAATGAACTTTTGAGATTTGAAGAATCCCTAAATCAATGGGACAAGCTAATCGCTAATAGTTTTCTCTCAGAAAAAATGCGTACTCTCTACGAAAAATTGATCAAAGATAGATGGAAAAGATTGAGTGACTGATGGTTATTTTAGCGAGTGGATTGAATTATCCAGAATAGCCTTCTGTTTGTGGGAACCAGATAAGAACTGACTTGTTTTTTATCAGGTTAACGCGACTCGCGTCAGATTAAAAAAAATATTCGAATACTTTTAAGGAAACCCGACAGGTTTGTTAGAAGCAACACCTTTGTTATCTTGAGAGTGCAGAAGAATCATATCTTTAACAATATTCACTGCTTCATTCATCTGTAAATCATCTACTCCAAAATCTGTTTTCCCAGGTTGTTCTGACGTTGATTCATCTTCCGACTCCTCAGAAGCTGACTCATCCTTGATGCCTTTGATTTGTTTCAAAAATGCTTGGTAATTTTTGTTATGCTCTAACCGATATTGGCTGTTTTTATTCAAAGTTGGCAACAATGCCCTCCAAACTTCGATTTGAGGTTGCAAGGTAGGATAATAATACCTCAAGTACCAAGACTTCAAGCTAGGGTCCACGTCTTTTAAATCATCCTTAAATTCCGGGTCTATTGTTTGGGCAGGCAGAGCATACTCTAAGTATCTTTCACCGATATGTTCTTCACTTAATTTGCCGGGAAGAAGGATATCCGCTTTTACTCCATTGATTTGAGGGGTTTTACCTGAAGGGGTAAAATATTCACCTATCGTGACTTTAAAAAAGGAGGAAGCATTATTGTCTGTGACGGTCTGGCTTTGTATAGTCCCTTTGCCATAGGTACGTTCATCGCCTACCACTAATGCCACTCCATAATCTTGCAAAGCCTGAGCCACTATTTCCGCAGCAGACGCCGTCGCTCTGGAAGTTAAAATGATAAGAGGTCCTCTATAAGTGAGTTGATTATTCATATCCCGATAATAATGTTCTGTCCCATCAGAGAATTTCGAAATGACGACAACCCCATTTGTGATAAATAAACTTGCCACTTGGATCGCCTGTGTTAGAAAGCCGCCGCTGTTTTCGCGGAAGTCCAAGATCAACCCTCTTAAATTGCCTTTTTGTTGCAAATCTAAAATCGCCTTGCGCACATCCACAGCACTGTTAATCCCATTATCGCCATGGTAAAATGAATTTAAGGTAATTTTTCCGATGACTCCATTGCCAAAATTTTCAAATGCCGCTTTTGCCCTCTCATCATTAAGCATAATGGCAGCGCGTTGTAATTTAATATCGTACAGCTTTTCAACGATTCGGCTATTTTCCTCAACTTTTCTTTTGAGTTGCAAATTCAGCGAAGTCCCCATCTTTCCGCGGATCAGTTCCATGACTTCGTTTAAAGGCATATTGGCTAATGGTTTTCCATCGATAGAAATAATCTGGTCATTGATTTTGACCAACCCGCTTTTGACGGCAGGCCCCCCCTCCATTAACTGCTTGATAAATACATTTCCATCGGGTGATTGCTCCATGACAATGCCGACGCCTTGAAACTCTTTTTCTAGTCGCACCTTGACATCATAAGCTTCTGCATTGTTGTAAAAAGTGGTATGAGCATCCAAACTATTTGCTAGGGCTTTTAATACATGAAGGGTAAACAAATTCTCGCTTTGTGCGGCAGACAGCGGATGTCCTGTTGAATCCTGAAAAAGATAGCTATCCTCTTGGTTGCGAAAATAATGATCATAGATTGCCAATGTTTTCTCTTGATTTCGATTGATCTTAATCAAACCATATCGAGCTTTTTCATCATTGACGAACTTCTGAATATGATTCTTAATGCGCTTTTGCAAGTCTTGCACATTAGAGGCAAAACCGTTTTTCAAGTCCGGATCAACCCAATCATTGCTTGTTCCTGTTTTATCCTTGGGTTCATCTGCGAAAAATTGCGATGGTTTTAGCTCAAGGTCATTACGGATATTCCTTGCACGCATAATGGCTTTTTGGATGACTTCATTCAGACTTTTAAATTCAGTGAAGTTGCTTTGTTTATATTCATTAATATCTTCAGTTGCTGCAACGTCTGACAATTGAAGGAATGTTTGGACTTCGCTATCCAAAAGATAAATACGAAAGGGATCAAACTGATCGATATAGATACGCAAGGCATGTCTGATTATCTTCGGGCTTATTTGCTTTTCATTCACATGCTGGTCAAAGATTTGCTGCATAATTTTATTAATGTCAGCTGTCTTGAGCAATTCAGGTTCGGCGGTATAGGCAAGGCTCTGAAAGATTAGGCAAAGCCCTAATACAAAATAATTGATTTTTTTGGAATACATCGGTTAAATCCTAATTAGGCGGACAACTGTCTATTTTCAATATATTTTCTAAATTATATTATACCCTATACGCAAAATCTAAACAATAAGATCTTCTTGTTTTCCTATAATCAAAATAGGACATTCACTATAATCAAGCTCTTTGCATAAGTGGATTTTCATGAAAAAATTAGCTCCAAATACGATTACTCTTGATGTTTTTGAAGGGTCGTTTGATTTTCTTATCCATCTCATTCAAAAAAGCGAGATCGAAGCGACAGATGTTTCTCTTCATAAAATTATCGAACAATATCTAGAGAAACAGGATGTAGATTCTGAATTCCATCTTGATTGCGGAGCGGAATTTATTGGAACTGCAGCTTCGTTGCTGTGGTTAAAAAGCAGGTCTTTGCTTCCACAGATTGAACAATTGCAAATTTCCGAGGAGACCGTACAGGATCCCCAGTTTGACATTATTCATCAACTTATGGATTATTGCCGCTTTAAACAGGCTGCGAAAGAATTAACACAGCTTGAATATAAGCAAAGTGCTTTCTATCCCCGAGGCAGTGAAGCCATCGACCCCAAGAAAACACTTGGCATTGAACATATTTCGCTGGAAGATCTAGCTTCTCTTTTCCAGCAAATCCTCTTTAGAGCTAAAGATCATCAAGGCAATGTGCTCGATGAGGCTTGGAAAGTGTCAGATAAAATCTCACATATCCAGTCATTGTTCATACAAAATGATAGAATCATTTTTTACGATTTATTTTCTCAAGAAATGTCTAGAGTAGAACTTATCGTCATTTTTTTAGCTATTTTGGAATTAATGAAATCTGGGGAATTGCGTGTTATTAACGACCTGGTCATGCAACAAGTTATAATCTTAAGCACTAAAACAACATGAACAAAGAAATTAATTTATTCGAAATAGAAACCAAACAAGAGCTTCAACAGCTTTCCCAAGTCAAACGGATCATCGAAGCCCTATTATTTGCTAGCAGTGAGCCTCTATCTTTCATGAAGATCAGGGAAATCACGGATAGCTACTACCCTGTAAAACCAAAAATGCTTCGTCAGCTTATCGAAGAAATTCAGCAAGATTATATGATTCAGAAACGCGCCTTTCGTCTAGATGAGATTGCACAAGGGTTTATTCTGCAATCCAGCGAAGAATTTCGCCCTTATATCGAACAGCTTTATAGAAATAAGCGAACGGAAAAACTCTCACATGCCGCTACAGAAGTCCTCGCAATCATCGCTTACCGCCAACCTATCACCAAACCTCAAATTGAAGCGATCAGAGGCGTGGATTCCACAGGAATCATTCAAAGTTTACTAGAACGCGGATTGATTGAAGCTGTCGGCAAACTGGACGTTCCGGGACGGCCAACCCTTTATGGAATTACCAAAGATTTCCTTTCCCATTTTGGATTAAAAGACCTCAATGATCTACCAAAATTTGAAGGCAAACAGTATAATTAATTAGCATTAAAACAAATTAACCCAAAATATTTTATGAATACGCTTAGACAATGGGAATCAGAAAATCGAGACTTTATAAATAACTATATAAAAAGAACCTCGAAAAATCCTAGCTGGGGAAAGATTTCTTATGGTTTTGAGGGCGTTGTTAATGGAGTTGAACGCAAAATCATTTTTACAGATTACATTGATTTAACTACATATGACCTTTACAAAAAAAAGCCATCTCACGCATTTAAAGTATGCGCTACATGTTGCTCTATGATCTTTGCTCGACCTTTAAAAACCGTAATTAAAACATGCTATCATTTATGTTTCCCTATTTCCATTCCAAAAGAGATCTATGAAGCGATTCGGGAAGAACGAAGCCGCGCGATTAAAGATCCAGCCTATCATAATCGAAACATCTTTTTAGTGGGAACAATTGCAGCGATGAAGTCTTTAGCTGATATTATCCGCACTCCTTTATATGGAGTTGCATTAACGATCATTTCCATTGCCGGAGTGCTTATCTATCATATCAAACCCGCCTTGTTGCACGATCTTCGAAAAATACACGGAAAAGTAGAATTAAGCCTTTGCTGGGGCAACAAACAAAGGTGTTTGGTTATGTGCTTTGTACCTATGGAAAACTTAATGAAAGTTCAACGGCGCAATCGGGCCATTGAAGGAATCACAAGTTGTCGAATACGGGCATTTTCTAAACTAAAAATCCCCTTCGAAGGGTATCCCATTGATGTTACAGTTTATAAGGAAAAAACAAACCCCCTTATTTTTGGTTTAACAAACTGGGCCCACTCCCAATTAATGAATAAAGAAAAACATCAAACAATAAACTGTAATGAAAATTATGATAAAATTATCAAAACGTGTTGTATCTAAAAACAGGATCTTGCAGACCCTGTTTTGATTTATCCTTTTATTTACTCCTGCTCTGGCGAAGAAGATGTCTGGTTATTCAGCTGATCATAGGGATACACATAAGTGGAATAAAAGTAATAATCAGCTGGATTATACGTAGTATAATACTTATAGGAAGGGTAAAAATAATATGGATAATATAGATTGTTGTAATAATAAGGATAACTATACTTATATGAATAATATCCACTCCATCCCACAAGCCCTAAGCCAAGACCGATGCCAGCGTAGTAATTATTCCAATACCAGCCATGATAATTCCACGAATGATGGTCATGCCACCACCAATGATGGTTATTCCACCAAAGATGGTCGTTCCAATGATTCCAATGGTCCCAATGGTGATCATGCCAATGATTATTACCCCAATGATGATCGTTCCAATGGTGATCGTTCCAATGATTATCATGATGTTCGTTAAAATGGTGTCCATCCCAATGATGGTCTGCAAAATGGCCATGATCATGATTATCTCCTCCATGATGAAAGTCATGATGACCGCTGCCGTCATGATGACCTCCTCCGTGATGGTCTCCGCCATGAGCAATTAGCAATGAGGAATTGAAGGAAGTTAATGATTCGGATCCTTCTAAATTAACTTGAATACCGAGTATCATGCTAAGATATAAAATTACGCTGAGAAAAGCGTTGCGAACCATAACTTGCCCTTGGTTATGAACTTTAGTACTGGTTTAGCACGCCGATTATATATTTACAATTTTTTAAAGAGGTTTTTATGACAACAGTGAGACGGGGACCACCCTTTGCGCCTCTGTGTCTTTGCGCCTTTGCGTTGAATCTTACTTTACCACAACATTGTGAGGAGAAGTGAGATTCAACGCAAAGGCGCAAAGACACAGAGGCGCAAAGGTATACCGCAGGTCCCTGTCTCCACTGTCCCTAAGGTCCCTTAAGTCCCTATCGTCCCTAGTGCTTTTGACTTGCAAAAGCGCTTTTACCTGTTAAAACGATCAGAAACATGGCTGCAATTGTGCAAACAACAATGCCTCCCGTCGACAAGGCTATTTCGTGGACCGACAATATATGGCGGGCAAGGGCCACGCCGATAATCGAAGCTAAGCTACCGAGGAGGACGGAATAGATTAGCATTTTTTTTAAGCTATCTGTCAAAAGCCTAGCTGTAAGCACAGGCCCTGTGATAAATGACAGTACCATTAAAACTCCCACGGCCCGAAAAGCCCCCACTGCCGTAATAGAGACTTGGACCATTAATAAATAATTAAAGAAGGCTAAGGATATGCCAATCGCACGCGCTAACCCCGGATCAAATGTCGTGATCTTATATTCTTTGAAAAATAGGAGCACAAGCACAAGGTTCATTAAAAAAATGATCCACACTAAACGACAATCATCTAATTGTAAAGCATCGACATTCCCCATGACAACTTCCGTTCCAATATGAGCATTGCGCGTCACCATTGTTAAAAGAATGACTCCTAGCGCAAAAAGACTTGTAAACACGATTCCAATGCTCGCATCTTCCTGGAGTTTTGCGGTCTTGGTTAAAAATTCCGTTAAAAATGCAGTCACAATGCCCATCAAAACAGCCGCGGCAAGCATTGCTTGAATATTGATGAGGCTGCCATGTCCAGCCTGGCAAAAAAATCCATGGCAAGAGGCCATGTAAACCAACACAATCCCTAACAAGATGGTATGCGATAAAGAATTGGCCAGCATCGTCATTTTGCGAAGCACCAAAAAGCATCCTACTAATGCGGTAGAAGCTGAAACTCCTATCAGCACAACCATTTGGATCTCATCCGAAATCATATCGGCATAGGCCAATTGCCCTGAAAGAAAAAGCCAAAGCCGGTGAAACAGGACTATGAAAAATCCAACAAAAGTTTGACCTGAATAGGGATTAAAATAGTGTTGCGATTCCATTTCACCTTATCTCATACTTTTGGGGGTATCGGTTGATAATGAGGATCTCTTTTGGGATCATTCAACAATGTCGTCAACTCTTGTTCTAGTTCAGGTGTGATAATATGTTCCATTTCTTCCGCGCTGCGATGCACGCGCTCTGCCCCAACTCCCAAATAATCGGCCAAATAAACTTCCCACAAACGATGAAGGCGGACAATTTGCGCTGCTCTTTGCATTCCGCTTTTTGTTAAATAGCATTTGTTTGAACTTGTTTTTTGAACCCAGCCGTTCCTTTGAAAACGCCATAAAATAAATGAGAGATAGTAAGAGGGAATATTTAAAAGGACTTGCTGTTTTTGCAAGTCAATTTCTCTCTCGGTCCCATCAAACCATAAAGACTTTAACAGATTTTCACATAAGCATTGATAACGGAATCTGCCGATGCGTATTAATCTCCAAAGCAGACCTCTTTCCGGAGCGAATAGCAGAGAGAACAAGCAAATGCAGGAAACAACAATAACGATCATAGGTCCTGTAGGAACGACAAAGTGAGAGATTGAATTGTATTTTGCGAAATAATAAGAGAGTTCAACTGATGAGTAAACCCCAAAAAAACCGCTTAGCAGTCCAAAGATGGAGGCTAATAAGAACATCATGTATAATCTATTCGTAAATTGTCTCGCAGAAGCTGCCGGAGCTATCAACATAGCCGACATCAAAACTACCCCGACTGAACGTATACCTATCACGACAGCTAAAACAATTAACACAAAAATAAAAGCATCAAAAGATGTTGTATTGACATCTAAGCTCTTGGCATAATCGCGATCAAATGTAATAAGCTGCAATTCCTTATAAAAAAATACGATGGTCCCCACAATGACCATTGTAAAAAGACCATAAACCAGAATATGAATGTCTGTCATTGTGGCGGCTTGCCCAAAAAGATAGACTTGCACTTGACGATACAGGGAGGTATACATAAATTGCACTTGGCTGGAAAGGGTAATCCCTACTCCAAAAAAACAAGATAACACAAAACAGAGAGCAGAATCGCTTCGCACTTTAAGCTTGCGCTGCAAAAGATGAATGAACCAAAGGCCCAGCAAAGCGCTGCAAAAAGCACCTAGCATGATAAAAAAAGCGATTTCCAATTCCTGGGCTTCAGTCAAATTTAACAAACCGGCAAATATGACTCCCAAAATGACGCCCGGGTAAGCGGCATGCGACAAAGATTCTCCTAATAGAGATTCTTTTCGCAAAAAAACTATCACACCTACCAATGAGGAAGCGAAGCACATCAACATACAGCCTAGCACCGGTGCTCTCAAAACAGGATCCGTGAAATAATGAAGAAGAGTCATAACCATCTCTAATCGATCAAACCTGTCGTTTTATTCTTGGATAATTTAAAAGCCTCGTCAAAAAGAGCGCAGCTTTTGCCAAAAGCCATGTTTAAATAATGGGAGTTGAATGTGTTTGCAACTTCTCCGCAAGCCACAAGCCTCATATTTAACATGATCACCCAATCAAAATAGTTTTCAACGTTGTTTAAATCATGATGGACAACAAAAACCGTTTTTCCGCTCTCTTTTAATTTTTTTAACAAATTGACGATCAGAGTTTCTGTTGCCATATCAATGCCGCTAAAGGGCTCATCCATAAAATATACATCTGCCTCTTGGGCTAGCGCTCTGGCAATGAAGGCTCGTTGCTGCTGTCCTCCTGACAGTTGACTGATCTGGCGATGGGAATAAGAGGACATGCCGACCATGTCAAGATAACGGTCCGCTGCCTCATAATCACTCTGCCTTAGCCAACGGAATAAACCTAATCCCCCATAGCGTCCCATAAGAACAAGTTCGCGCACAGTGATCGGAAAATCCCAATCGACGCTTTCACGTTGAGGAACATATGCAACACGCTTTTTTACTGCTTTTAAAGGCTCTCCGAATAGTTCTACTTTCCCAGAAATTGGTTTAATCAGCCCTAAGACTGATTTAAGAAGAGTGCTCTTGCCTGCTCCATTAGGTCCGATAATGCCGACTAATTGTCCTCTAGGGATGGAAAGTGTGATGTCCCATAAGACTGGTGTTTTGCCATAATTCACATTGAGATGGGAGATTTGAAGCACGGGCAGAGGAACGATAGACTCTGGCTTTGTTGATTGCATAATATTATGGATGGTTTTTTCTTAAATGACGCGCAATGACGTGTGCATTATGTTGAATCATTTTTTGGTAGGAATCTCCGTCGGATCCCGGCTCTCCCATCGCATCGGCATAAAGATAATCGGAAGAAATTTTCAAGTCCAAGCCTTTTCCCTTACCTGCATCTATGATTTTTTTGATTGAATCTTTGCTGACGTTTGACTCAGGAAAAAGCACATAGACATGATGCTTGATTAGAAATTCCAGGATGAGCTGAATATGCCTTGCACTCAATTGGCTTTCCGGGGCTAACCCTTCTGGGGCAGCGAAACGATCGTGCCACGAATCATCTTGCCATTCCGACTCTTTGGCTAGATAGGCGCGCGTAAAATAATTAAATGCATCGTGGCTTGTGACTAGATAACGCTGCGAGGCAGGAATTTCCTGCAATTCATTCCGTATGCTTTCATGAGTTTTTGCAAGCTCTCCTTTGAGCTTTTCAGCATTTCCTCGATAATATTCACTATGAGCAGGATCTAACTTGCCCATAGCACCCGCGATATAGTCCAGGTTTTTAGACCAGAGGGAAACATCCATCCAAATATGCGGATCGGCCTGGCCATCTATATTTAGAATGAGTTCCGGATTGTTCTTTAAAATTTGATTCCCCAAGCCTATCGATTTAGGATTGTGCTCTAAAAAATTTTGGAGGCTAGGGCCATGTTCCAACCCTAGTCCATTAAAAAAAACAAGATCTGCAAAAGCTAATTTTTCGTCGTCGCCTTTAACTAATTGGTAAGAATGTGGATTCAACTCTCCTTTAATCAAAGTCATTGCATCGACATGCTCGCCACCGACGCTTTTTACCAAATCATCAATCATCGCAATCGTACTTAATACTTTGACCTTGCCATTTTGAGCCATCCAGCTTTGCGTTGAATTCTGAGGTTTTTGCTGATTCTGTGTACATGAAAGGCAGAATAATAATATCACGATCCATGATGACAAAAAACTTTTCATAAACTTTAACATCTCTTTTTAAAACTTTTCTCTTAGAAAATCAAAACTATAAATGCCGTGCGAACAACCTGATGTGAAATTAATGCGCAGAGCATAACGGCCGATGCTAAATAGATTCTTCGCACCCACATCGTTGCCGATCAATGATTCATCCATGACTCGTTTACCGGTGTTCTCATCCACACAGCCGGCGCAAGGACATTTCCTCTGCAGTTCGCTTAAGCGGTAATCCTTTACCAGCCCATCGCTCCATTCGATCGTAAATGTATAATTATCTTTTTGAACTATTTTATTCAAAAAAACAGCATGCGAATTCATACGTTTGGCATCTCCTTCCATTGCAATTCAAAGCTTTTCATAAAACTTTTTGCATTTTCTGTCAGCAAGTCGACATGATCCACCACTTGCTTTGAAATCTCTAGAAAACGTTTGACGGTTGTAGATTTTTCTTCTTGCTCGGCAAACAAAGACCGGCCGGTGTCTCCGCTTTGACATAATTGCGGGTCAATCGGAATACAACCAAGAAATGGAACTCCCGTTTCATCAGCTAAACTTTTTCCACCACCTTTACCAAAAAGATGAAGTTCCTCCCCTGTCTGCCGATGAAAATAATAACTCATGTTTTCAACGACTCCGATAATCGGGATTTTGACTTGTTCAAACATATGCATGGCTTTTCGCACATCCATCACAGCGACTTGTTGCGGTGTTGTCACCATGATGGCTCCTGAAAGATTGGCTTGTTGACATAACGTCAGCTGGATATCGCCTGTCCCCGGCGGAAAGTCTATCAAAAGATAATCCAAATCGCCCCAATCAACATTCTTTATAAATTGTGTAATTACACCATTAGCAATGGGAGCCCTGACAACAGAGGCTTCGTTCTCTTTTCGAAAATAAGCCATGGAAATCATGCGAATCCCTTGGCATAAGGCAGGGATGATATTTTGACCGGCTTGTTCGGGGAATCTATCTTCAGGCAACATTTTTCGAATGGAGGGCCCGTAGATGTCAGTGTCCATAACGCCGACTTTATATCCCATGCTTTTCAAAGCATAAGCCAAGTTGACTGTGACAGTTGATTTGCCAACGCCTCCTTTCCCGGCCGCTATCCCGATGATATGTTTAATTTTTGGAGAAGTAGATTCACCGCTTTTATACATTTTAAGGGGCATATGCATCCTTTTTGTGTAAAAACCAAATACAGATTCACTATAATACAAGCTTAGTCTTGATAGCCGCAACAATAAAATTAGGAATCCCCCCTGCTCCTTCGTTATTTAATTAAAGTGCATATAGTAATGTATGCTGTCGATTTACAATATTGTGAATAATTTGTTCATCGCAATGTAAGTTAGAGTAATATTTGTCTAAGAAGTTTATTTTTCATACCTTAATGTCAAAATAGCTGCAAATTTTAACTTGCATGAAAATCATATAAATCTATAAATTGCCAATAATAAACTATGAGCCAGATATAAATTGCTCATTTTCGAAGTACTAAAATTAAAGACCATTAATCCACATTTACATGTCAAAGTGGTTTATTTATTTTTAGACTTCACAAGATTAGAATCGTAGATTGTGCTTTGAATTGTTAAGCATAATCAAAATATACAAAACCGAATTTTCTTATAACAAGAGGAAGGTTACAAATGGCCTATACCCAAGAAAAACATGATTCAAAATTAGAGGCGTTAATACAAAGCGCTGTCAAAAGGATCGGCGGAAAAAAAGAAAATGATATTTGCCGATATCTACCCGTAAATACGGGCGGATATATCCATCATTTTACAATGCGAAAAATGAAAACTGAAGCTCCCGATCAATTGCAATCCCTTATTTCAAAATATATTATTAATGTTGACAAGCCGCATACTGTCCCTCCTAAGCCTAGAGCTGCAAGAGGTTCACGCAAGCGCAGGGACCAACTCTTGTTCTCCAAACAAGATATTGAAAGACTATTGAGCATCGCACGTCAAGCCGGCGATAAAGAATTAATTCGCAAATTGACCCCCAGAAAAGATCTACGCACAATTAAGCGCGAACTCATCGCTTCAATCAGACATGGCAAGGTAGATCAAGATTTGTGGCAGTCCTATATCGAAGCTATCACAACGCAATCCAATTTTGCAACGAATGGCATTCCGGCAATGAACGTTTGATAGAATCAATTACTTCACATTAAATCTTCGAAACTTTAAATAAGCTTCGAAGATTTTTTTTTGTTGAATTTATAAACACTAATTTTTTAAAAAATCTTTTTCAACTCCTGCTTCTTAAACGGTTAAAATTCATTAAACTATACTTTTGTCCTTGCTTTTTTTCATAAAATAGTGTTATAATGTTGTTTCTAGAATTATGAAATTACTAGCTAAACTTCGAATTCTAAGTCCGCTATTGCAATTCCTTTATTACGGATGATTTCTATTAAGAAATCAGCTTCAAAGCGATTTGCAATTACTTAGGGTTTTTAACGTGTTAACAATATTTAAGGGCCATTTATGTCACAAGAGACAAAAACAGATTTCGGAAAGTGGCGGTCATTTTTTTGGCCGGTCCACTCGTATGAACTCAAAAAATTGCTACCCATGTTCATCATGTTTCTCTGCATTTCGTTCAACTATACGATTTTAAGGGACACAAAAGACACACTTGTCGTTACAACTTCGGGCGCTGAAGCCCTGCCATTCCTTAAGGTATGGGGAGTTGTGCCTGCAGCAATTATCTTTATGCTCATCTATGCAAAGCTCAGCAACATCCTTAGCAAAGAATATCTTTTTTATTCGGCGATCGCTCCCTTTTTAATCTTCTTTACCGCATTCGTTTACCTTTTGTTTCCTAACCGCGAAATCTTGACTCCCCATGCTTCTGCTGATTACCTTCAAAGCATTCTACCGGTAGGTTTGGGTGGATTAGTTGCTTGTTATCGAAACTGGACTTTATCCCTTTTCTATATTTTGGCTGAATTGTGGGGCAGTGCTGTATTGTCCTTGATGTTTTGGGGCTTTGCAAATGAGATCATGAAAGTCACAGAAGCGAAGCGTTTCTATACATTGCTTGGACTTGGAGCCAATGTCGCCTTGGTGCTATCCGGCCCTGCTATTATGTTTGTATCCAATGTCCGCGAAAAATTACCGCCGGAAGTGGATGCATGGCAATATTCATTAAACTGGCTAATGACAATGGTTGTCGTGGCCGGAATAATTATCGTAGCGATCTACTGGTGGATGAACCGCAATGTCTTAACAGATTCCAAATTCTATGATCCGACGGAAGAGAAAAAAGTCAAAAAATCCAAACCTAAAATGGGCATCTTCGAAAGCTTCGCATTTTTGGTCAAATCGAAATATATTCTCTCGATTGCCATCCTGGTTATCTCTTACGGCATATGCATTAACTTGGTTGAAGTAACCTGGAAGAGCCAATTAGGACTTCAATATCCCGATAAAAATGATTACAACTTTTTTATGGGCCTGTTCTCTACATGTACAGGTGTTGTAACCATCATCATGATGTTTATCGGCGGCTGGGTCATCCGTGAAAAAGGGTGGGGCGTTGCAGCCATGATGACACCTATAGTGCTATTAATCACCGGTGTAGCCTTTTTCTCATTTGTCATCTTCAGAGAAAATCTAGGGGCTTATATAGCCTATTTAGGCACAACACCCTTATTTTTAGCTGTGGTTTTCGGCATGATACAAAATATTATGAGCAAATCCACAAAATACTCTCTGTTTGATCCGACCAAGGAAATGTCCTACATTCCATTAGACCAAGAATCCAAAGTCAAAGGCAAAGCAGCGATTGACGTAGTAGGCGCCCGTTTAGGCAAATCAGGCGGATCATTCATTCAACAAGGCTTATTGCTAGTGTTTGGATCCATTGCCTTGATTACACCCTATGTTGGAATTGCTATGATTGTGTTCATTGTCGCTTGGATGTTTGCTGTCAGATCGCTCAACAAGCAATTTGTTGCATTGACAACGGATGCTAAATCAACGGCAACTCCTAGTCCAAGACTTGCCAATGATAAAAAAGAAACTGTCACATCAGTTTCTTAAAGGGTTTTTTAAACCCTTTCCAAATTATATTTTAAAAAACCCCGACCTTAAGGCCGGGGTTTTTTTTAGTAAGTCATTGGATTTTTATGCGAATATCATGTTTTTTCCTTTCCACATTTCTGGCGATTTGTTATTATTTTTCTTTATCGTGGACACGTCAAGTATGATACATTAACTTAGGAAACAGATCGTCATGGAAAAACAAAAACGCTGGCAATTTTATTTAATCCTGGCTGTCATCATTCTAACCCTCTATAATATTTTACCGACGGTTTTCTTCTATACAAAGCCTTTGGGCAAACCTGTCGATGAACATATGGCAAAAGAGATTGCACTGGATATTGGCTCAAGAGTCAATACTCTAGAAACCGATGCGAGGGACTGGCTGAATTCTTTCTGTAAGCTTTTAGGAATAAAACCTGCATCCATTGAATTGCAGGCCAATGATCCTCGTTTGATAGATATCGCTTTTAAATCGCCAAATGATGCCGCCCTTTTTAAACGCTTTCTGCCTCGTGCAGGAGCCCTTATTCCCTTTGTCCCCTCTCAATTAGAACTAGAGGCTTCATCGGCTGAAAACATCAACGTTAAAGTTTCCGTTATGCGCCGTATAGGCGTTCATTTGGATCCTCAAGATGTCGACCGTCTTTATCAATTTACTTCCCGCTATGACGCCAATGGAGACCCTTCCAGCTTATATCGTGAGCTCGTTTATGATCGCGTTGCCCAATTGGCCCTTGCCTTTGGCGGCCAAAGTAAAACTGCTTCTCAGTTAAATGCCCTTGCACAAAATCCATCCGATCCAAGTTCTGATGAAGTCGTTGTTTCTATCGCCAAAGAAATTGTAGAAATTGAACAGACCCTTGGCAAAAATAGCGCTGTCCTAAAACGCTATTTTTCTAATTTTGCTCAAACATCCTCATCTGATGCCGATGCCTTAATACAAAAGTATTTAGTCAAATCAGAGACTCTCAAAACCAAACTAGGCACAGAAATTGATGCTATCCTTAAAGAGCAAAAGCAATCTAAAGAAAAAGGACAAGCCTTAACTTCTCAAAGGCAGCATCAATTGGCTAATGTTGAAAATCAGCGTTCCTCGCTTGAGGCTGCCAATGCGATCCTGCGCAAAAATAGCGAGGATTTTAAAAAGGCTTCTCAGCCGCTCACCTTGACATCGATCCAAAAAGCCTTTTTGAAAAGTGCTGAATCCATTTCATTGCAACAACCTATCCAGACAATCAGCCTTGCAGGACACAACCCGTTTGTTGAAGCGTTAGTCATCGATTGGAGCAGTGATAAGGTCCTTATTAAATTTTATGATGACATTCAAAAAATCCGTTTAAGCGAAGAGACCACAGAAGCCAATGCCTATCTAAAAGATAAATTAAATCAATTTGTTATCAATGATATCGCAAGGGCTTCAAGGCTATCGGATGAAACAATCGGTACGGACGGAGACAATTTTGCTGTTAACTTAGACAAATTATCGAATACTACCGGCATGCTTGCATTCAATTTAGGATATTTGTCTGAAATCCAAAGCCGCAAAATTGCCGAAAACCTTTCCACAGACTGGATGCCGCAACAGGCGGACCTGGCGAGCCAGGTTTATCCCATTCGCAATTATGACAGCTATAAAGCACTGAAACCGGAAGATCAAAAGTTAGGACTCGTCATTTATGCTCCGGGGATGTACAAAGAAGCCCCTCCGATGGGATTCCGTTCCGGTTCAATTTATGTCATTGCAAGAGGACTTGACTCCATCATGCAGAAATATCGGCAGGCTCCCAATGAGGCTGATAGTAAATTATTAATCGAAGACATCAACCGTTTAACGGCTCTTTTACAACAAAGAGGTTTTATAGGTTACCCGGGTACAGCCTTTGGCATGGCCCCTGAATTTAGTAAAGATTATATATATGAATTAGATGACTATTATAGCAATTTGATCAAGGCCACGCGGGAAGATTTCACCGTGCACGGCAGTAAACGTTTTGCTGTGCTCGACTTTTCCGATGTAGAGCAGCGTATTTTGACATGGAACAAAATCCAGGATAAAATACAAGAGGACTTGCTCAAATGGAAAGAAGAGTATAATGCAGCTCAAGTTGACATTAACATGACAAGCCGCTATCAAGTCCCTTATCCAACTAGAAATGTTTATTGGGAAAATTTTAAGCTCAGCTTCTTGAAATACTTTAAAGGAGATGATCGTAAAGTTTTGAAATGGGGCCTGGATCTTTCCGGCGGCAAAACAGTGCGCATTGGTTTGAGCGATCAAAATGGCAAACGCGTCACCCAACCAGACGATCTAAAACAAGCTGTCAATGAACTTTATGAACGCGTTAATAAAATGGGTGTTTCAGAACGCACGATACGGATTGAGGACAGCAATATCATTTTAGATTTTCCCGGTTCACAAAACCTTTCGGCTGCTGAACTAGTGAAAGCTTCCGCCATGTATTTCCATGTTGTGAATGAAAAGTTCACGCCTAATAATTCCGAAATCAAAGAAGCGGTCAATCAGTTTTTGCAAAATGTTTGGAACGAAGCTGTCGTCACTAACCGCAAGGATATAGATAGTATAAATGAGATTGCCTGGCAGCATTTGGGAGCGGAAAATAATCTTCAAGAAACACGTCCCCGCAGTGAAAACGCAAAGATTTTATATGATAATGGATTGCGGTTAGCTAATCCTAAAGAGAAAATGATAAGCCGTACATACAATGATACACTCTCTTCTATCGGCATCATACGAGGCGATGACCCAGGCGAATGGGATGGCCAGACTCATCCTCTGCTTGTGATATTCCATAATTTTGCCTTGGAAGGCTCCAGCTTGACCAACATCCAAGCCGGATATGATCCAAGCGAAGGCAATATTTTAACATTTAGTGTAAAGCGCAGCTATGAAGGAGTTGATAAAGGCTCCGGCAGCCCGCGAGATGAATTTTTTGCCTGGACCTCCCAGTTTTCTGAAGACAAGATTGCCGGCACCCCTAAAGAAACCTACTCTCATGGACATGGATGGCGCATGGCAGTTATCTTGAATGGACAAATCATTAGTAAGCCAAGTCTTAAAGCTGCCTTAAAAGATGGTGCAACAATCAGCGGCCGGTTCTCTCAAAGGGAAGTCAATCAATTAGCATCTGACCTTAAAGCGGGATCTTTGAGTTTCACTCCGCGGATTCTATCCGAGCAAAATGTCAGCCCTGAATTAGGCAAAGAAGAGCGAACAAAAGGCCTTGTTGCTTCCTTAGTGGCGCTAGTCCTCGTGATCATTGCCATGATTGGCTATTACAGATTTGCCGGCTTAGTTGCTGTTTGTGCAGTGTTATTTAACATTTTAATCATGTGGGGCGTGTTGCAAAACCTCGATGCAGCGATGACACTGCCTGGAATAGCCGGTATCGTATTAGTCATCGGGATGGCTGTCGATGCGAACGTGCTTGTCTTTGAACGTGTGCGTGAAGAGTTCAAGCTGTCCGGTCGAATAGCTTCCGCTTTGCAAGCAGGGTATCGAAAAGCCTTCAGTGCGATTGTGGATTCCAATATAACAACAATTATTGCGGCCTTGATCCTTATTCAATTTGATTCCGGGCCTATCAAAGGATTCGCTGTCACTTTAATTATCGGGATCATCTCATCGATGTTTACATCCCTGTTCATGACGCGTTTTTTCTTTGCCGGCTGGGTGCAGAATCCAAAGCACAAACACTTGACGATGTCACAATTTATCGGACAAACACATATAGACTTTTTAGCTCAAACGAAAAAAGCTGTCGTGATCTCCATTGTAGTGATGGTGATAGGAGGGTTGCTCTTTTTCTCCCAATTTAAAACAATGTTTGGAATGGACTTCACCGGCGGTTATTCGGCTGTCATTGAATTGCAAGAGAAACCTGAAGTTTCTTCCTACCGCACTTCAGCAAGTGATGCCTTTTTGACCCATGGTGCAACATCGAATGATTTTCAAATTAGGGAATTAAGCCGTCCGAATCAATTAAGAATCCAATTTAGCACTAGCATGGAAGAGAAGGGCCATCCTTTCTATCAAATGCCGGAGAATAATCCTGAAGGCAAGTATGCACATGCCTATCAAAGTAATCCTCGCCTTGTTTGGCTAGTCAATACATTGAGCGAAGCGGGCCTGCAAATACAGCCCTCGCAGCTCGATTCCCTCGATCGCGATTGGTCTGTGATGAGCGGACAGTTCTCTGATGCCATGAGATATAATGCCATTCTCGGACTAGCCTTTGCCTTGATAAGCATTCTGCTCTACATCACGTTGCGGTTTGAATTCAAATTTGCCGTCGCAGCTGTCGTTGGATTAGTCCATGACGTGATCATCACGTTGGGAATATTAGCCTTATTCCATAAACTCGGCTTTCCAGTGCAAATTGACCTCCAAGTTGTTGGAGCGATCATGACGATCATTGGTTATTCCTTAAATGATACCATTATTGTATTTGACCGGATTAGAGAAGACATCAAGATATTACGTAAGATGAAGTTCCATGACATTGTTAATCATGCCTTGAATGTCACTTTAAGTAGAACCATTATGACCTCAGGCACAACGTTGTTAGTGTTGCTGGCATTGGTCCTTTTAGGTGGAAAATCGATCTTCTCATTCTCTCTTGTCATGACTATCGGTGTTGTTGTAGGAACACTTTCCTCCTTGTACATTGCTTCTCCGGTTGTGATTTATCTGCACGATAGGGAAGAACGCCAGCAAGAGGAACAAATGAAAACAAGAAAAGCCTCCTAAACTCCATCATCGAGTTTAAGAGCTATATAAACACGAAGCCCCAAAGACTCAAAAAGATGGTGAAAATCATCTCTTACCTTTGCGCCTCTGTGCCTCTGTGCCTTTGCGCCTTTGCGCCTTTGCGTTGAATCTCACGTTACCACACAGTTGTGAAGCCAAGTGAGATTCAACGCAAAGGCGCAAAGGCACAGAGGCGCAAAGGTAAGAGATGATTTTCACCACAGAGACCACATCATTCAAATCCTGTCCGATCCTGCAAATCCTGCTATTCTTTACCCATTAGAGGCGCTTCAGTTCTATTGTTTTGCAAGCATTTGATTGATATAATGAACGATTTCCCAATTATTAACTTCTTCAGCCTGCTTTCGCAATTCCTCAAAATCAATATCATTCGGATTTGCCGTTTCACAGACAGCTTCAAAAGTCGCTATATCCCCTCTCGAAGCTGCGCAATTCAACATATAGTCGTTGTTTGAGTTGCCAAAAGAGATTTGTTGTTTAAAAAATGCTTTAATCATTTCTGAACGCCTCATATTAATACATTGGATGATCAATTCTTCCATTAGATCCGGTAAATCTGGAATCAATTTTTTGGAGTACTCAAGCATGTATGAAAATGACTCTGTTTGATTGGTATCAATGCAAAAAAACAAGACTTCTTTCAAATCTATGTCTTCACTCTTGGATATATTCATCGTGCAAAGTCAGCGCTTTCATCAATTCTTTTGGACACGAATAGGATGCATTTGAAGACATTTCAAAAAAATCATTTTCTTGAGTCATGGGATTCGGCACACTGTTCACAGGCGAAATTAGATTGATGACTTCTTTTGTCCAAGATTCAGGTAAATTAAATGCTGAACTAATAGCGTTATAAAATGCTGCTGGTGTAATTGGTGACTGTTGCCATGTTTGAGAAGAAGGGCATGAATCTTTTAATGCCTCTCTCAAGATCTGTTCCACAGGAATCAAGTATTCGGATTCTGAAAAAATTTGCTTGGGGGTATATGAACACCACTGTCCATCCTTCAATGCTAATTGCGTATTTTTGCCTTCTTGTGGGTTATAGTGGATTATTCCATGATAGATTCCATCAGCACACTCAAGTTTTTTAATCATCACAAGATAATTTCCTTCATGTGTGGAAGGCAGAAGTCTATGTTTGACTTCTCTTCTACCAGGTAAATAATCTTTATACATAAAAGCCGAATCAAAAAATTCCAATAAAGAAAGATCCGTCTTCACATCCTGGAGCAAATGTTGTGTATTTGCTTCAGCTAGGCCAGGTAAAAGCGCTATTTTTCCAGACAAATGAATCGGGGCATTCTTTTGAATTGTCGCAATGTAAAGGCGTTCAATATTTTCATATTTTTTTGCATTACCGGTAACCGTCAAAACTTCTGCCAAATCAGGAAATTCCAATGGAACAATACTTTTATCTTTTAAAACAAGATGCGGATGATTACGAATACTTAGACCTGTAATCCATGGAGATGCTTTTGAAAAACAGTGTTTGATTTTTTCATCACTTTTACTTAAGACGTTATTAGAAAGTCTGAAATAGGCGCGCGCACTTTCATCATCTTCTAGGGGAGAACTTGCACCTACAATTCCATCTCTAATCAAGATCATTTTATTCGAAAGATCGATTTTGTGCACAATTTGTCGAATATTCCCAAGTAAATTACAAGAGGTCAAATCCCAACAGGCAACATCTTTGGTTTGGCTCAGTATTTGAATTGCTTCAAATAGAGGTAATCCAAACGCACTTTTATTTAGTAAACCATGGCCTGACCATAGAATATGTTTTGAAATTTTAGAGGACAACGTTTGAAGAATTTCTTCAACAGTAAATCGTTTTTCTTTATACGGCTCGACTTCACTAAGTAGAACCGCTTGCTTTTCAACAGTTTTAAAATCTATCAAGTGATAGGCACTTAAATTGAGTTTTTGTTCACATCCCTGCGGAATCACTGCAACTAGATTACAATGATTGTGTTTAAAGATTTTGCATCGCATTGACTTAGATAATTCTTTCACAGCCATACGAACCTTTTCATAGTAAGACTTGCTGGTATACCCTTCTTTGAAGTTCGCTTGCATGACGCAGAGGAGTAAGCTGTATGGCAAGACAATCGGGATGCGCTGCCTGATAGCTTCTACCGTCCGTATAGCCATCGCTCCAGGTTTACCCCAATAGCCATCTGTGTCTGTTATCAAGAGCATCTGTAAGATATCTTGAGATTGTGATTTGTGTTTATTAAAACTTTTTACTTCACTCTTAATTAATTCTTTACCACAGTTCAATAGATACTTTGCTTCAGCTGACAATCCAGTATCATTCATCCTAATAGAATAATCAGAATAGGCTAGAGCCAACCTTTCAAGGTCAGCTTTTGATTGTAATGAATAGTCGACATGAGTGATAAATTTTAAGAAAAGATTCATCACATTTCCCTGAATCACTTCCAAAGGCATGTCTGTCTCTTTTGTCAATAAGTACAAGTTTCGCCCAAAAAAATATTTTTTATTATCAACTTTTTCTAAAGCTTCAGCGAGCTGGAGTAAATTTTTTGGCGGTGCAGATATTACATTCATTAATTAATTACCTCAAGTATTTTAAACAACTATCATAAAGTAATTAATAAAAAAAATACAATATAAAATAATAAAACTAGATTATAATAATCACAGATTAACAAGATGTTTTGTTAACAACAAAAACTCTTACAAAACTTAGGAATGAGGCTATAAACATCAAGATAATTCATAATCTTAGCCTGATGCCTACGCCTTAATGAGGTTAAATTTTAAAAAAATTATTGTTTTGCAAGCTTTTGGGCAATATAATGAACGATTTCCCAATTATTAACTTTAGAAGCCCTCCTTCGTAAATTCTCAATATCAATATCTTTAGGATTTGCTATTTCACAGACAGCTTCAAAAGTCGCAATATCTCCTTTAGCAGCTGCACAATTTAAGAGATAATTGTCTGATTTACCTAATGAGATTTGTTGTTTAGAGATTGCTTTAATCATTTCTGGGCGTCTCATCCCGATACATGAGAGGATCAATCTTTCCGGTAGTTCCGGTAGAGCCGGCATCAATTTCTTGGAGGACTCTAGAAGGTACGAAAATGACTCTGTTTGATTCGTATTAATACAAAAAATCAAGGCTTCATTCAAACAAGAATTGTCTTCAATTTCGGAAATCAAATGATTTATTGTTTTAACATCATAGAAAGTCAGGGCTTTCAACAATTCTTTTGAACAATGATGAAAAGGATTTGAAGGAATTTCAATAAATCCATCCTTCTGAGGAATGGGCTTCAGCACGAGATTCAATGATTGAATTTGGTGGATAACTGTCTTTGTCCATTCAGATAATTTAAATGCTGAACCAACAGCGTTATAAAATGAGGCGGGTGTAATTTGAAACTGCTGCCATGTTTGAGAAGAAGGGCATGACTCTATCAAAGCCTTTTGTAAGAACTTTTCCATTCGTAAATATTCTGAAAAATGTTCATCTTCCATCTCAAACCCCAGAAAAAATGTTTTGGGTTCATACAAAGACCACTTTCCATCCTTCAAAACTAATCGGGTAATTGTGTCTGCCGGTGTTTTATAGTAGATGATGCCTTGAAAGATGCCTTCTGAACATTGAAATTTATTTATCATCAAAAGATAATTTCCTTGATGCGAGGTTACATCTTCTCTTTCATCTACTTTTCTTCTTCCAGGAAAATAATTTTCATACAAAAAAGATGAATTAAAAAATTCAGACAAAGAAAGATCTGTCTTCACATCCTGTAACAAATGTTGTGTATTTGTTTCTGCTAAACCAGGTAAGAGGGCGATTTTTCCGTATAGATGAATCGGTGCATTCGCTTGAACTATAGCGATGTAAAGCCGTTTAATATTTTCATATTTTTTTGGTTCGCCATTAATCTCTGTCAAAACTTCCGCTAATGCAGGAAATTTCAGTGGAACAATGCTTTTATCCTTACAAACAACATGGGGATGATTGCAAATATTTAGACCGGTAATCCAGGGAGATGCTTTTGAAAAAAAATGTTTAATTTTTTCATCGGTTTTACCTAAGGCTTTATTAGAAAGTCTGAAATAAGCCCGCACGCTTTCATCATCATGAAGTGGAGAACTCTCAGCTACAATCCCATTTCTAATCAGGATTATTTGATTCAAATGTTTGATTTTGTGCACAATTTGTCGAATATTCCCGAGTAAATAACAAGAACTCAAATCCCAACAGGCAACATCTTTGGTTTGGCTCAGTATTTGAATTACTTCAAATAGAAGTAATCCCATCGCACTTTTATTTAATAAACCATGACCTGACCAAAGAATATGTTTTGAAACTTTAGAGGACAACGTTTGGAGTATATCTTCAACAGTAAATCGTTTTTCTTTATACGGTTCGACTTCACAATATAAAATAGCTTCCTTTTCAAGTGCTTTAAAGTCTTTCAAACTAAAGGCCATTAAATCGAGCTTTTGTTCACATCCAGGTGGAATCACTGCAGCTAAATCACAATCTTTGTTTTTAAAGATTTTACATCGCAATGAATCCGATAATTCTTTCATAGCCATACAAACCTTTTCAAAGTAAGACTGGTTAGAAGCCTCCTCTTTAAAGTGTGCTTGAACAACGGAAAGGAGTAAGCTATATGGCAAGACGATCGGAACCCTTTGCCTGATGGCTTCTACCGCCCGTATAGCCATGGCTCCTGGGCAACCCCAATAGCCATCTGTGTCTGTTATCAAGAACATTTGAAAGCGATCTTGAGACTGTGATTTGTGTTTATTAAAACTTTTTACTTCACTTTCGATTAAGTCTTCACCACAGTTCAATAGATACTTTGCTTCCGTTGACAAGCCAGTCTCTTTCATCCTAATAGAATAATTCGAATAAGCTCGAGTAAATCTTTCAAGTTCAGCTTTTGATTGTAAAGAATATTCGACAGGATTAAAACATTCTAAGAAGAGATTCATTACATTTCCCTGAATGACTTCTAAGGGCATGTCTGTCTTTTTTGTCAATAAGTACAAATTTCGTCCAAAAAAGATTTTTTTATTATCAACTTTTTCTAAAGCTTCCGCGAGCTGGAGTAAATTTTTTGGAGGTGCTGATATAACATTCATTAATTACCTATAATTTTGTAATAAAGCAGCATAAAGTAATTAAGAAAAAAAATACAATTAAAAATAATAGGCAAGATTATTTTTAAAAACCTTTTCGTAGCATAGGCATGAGGCTAAAAATTATTGTTTTGCAAGCTTTTGATTGATATAATGAACGATTTCCCAATTATTAACTTCCTTAGCCCAGTTTTGTAATTCCTTAAAATCAACATCTTGAAGATTTGTCTTTTCACAGACAGCTTCAAAAATTGCAATATCCCCTCTAGTTGCTGCATACTTTAAGATATAGCTGTCTGGATTAAATAATGAGATTAGTTGTTTAAAGAAAGCTTTAATTAATTCTGTGCGTCGCATCTTGATACATCGGATGATCAATTCATACATTAGATCAGGGTCTGTCATTCCTTTTGTGGTATACTTAAGAAGGTGCAAAAATGATTCTATTTGATTCGTATCTATACAAAAAAATAAGGCTGATTGCAAAGTCCCCCTTTTACGGTTATGATTCAACAAATAGTGAATTTTATTAACATCGAATAAAGTCAGAGCTCTCAGCAACTTACTTGTACAAATATAAGGAGTAGGAGAAATTGTATCAATTTTAATAAATTCATTTTTCTGAAGAAGCGGTTCTGGTATTTTATTCAAAGGTCGAATTTGATAATTGACTTCATTTGTCCACGATTCAGGTAAATTAAATGAAGAAGCAACAGCCTCATAAAATGAGGCGGGCGTAAGGGACTGCTGTTTCCATGTTTGAGAAGAAGGGCATGATTCTATCAAAGCATTATATAAGATCTCTTCCATAGGAGTTACATATTCTGAAAAATTTATACCAAATCCCAAAAAATGTGGCTTTGGCTCGGGGTCATATGCACACCACCGTCCTTCCCTCGAAACTAATTGCATATTGTTGCCTATTTGTGGTTTAAAGTGGATAATTCCAGGAAAGATTCCATCTGAACACTCAAGTTTTTTAATCATCAAAAGATAATTTCCTTGATGGGTGGAATTCTTCTCTCTATTTTTGATTTTTCGTATTCCGGGAAGATGATCATGATACAAAAAAGCTGAAGCAAAAAATTCACTCAAAGAAAGATTTGTCTTTACGTCCTGGAGTAAATGTTGTGTATTGGTTTCAGCTAAGCCTGGCAAAAGTGCTATTTTTCCAGATAAGAAAAGGGGAGTTTTCGATAGAACTGTCGCGATATAAAGTCGTTTGATATTTTCATATTTTTTTGGTTCGTAATAGGTATCTTTCAAAACTGCCGCCAGTTCAGGAATTTCCAAAGGAACGACCCTTTTATCTTTCAAAACAATATGCGGATGATTACGAATATTTAGACCTGCGATCCATGGAGAGGCCTTTGAAAAATAGCGCTTAACTTTTTCATCACTTTTACCAAAGGCTTTATTAGAAAGACTGAAATAGGCTCGCACACTTTCATCATCTTCCAGGGGTGAACTTTCACTTACCATCCCATTCCTAATCAAGATAATTGGAAGATCCAAATTATCTATCTTGTGCACAAGTTGTCGAATATTCCCAAGTAAATAACAAGAAGTCAAATCCCAACAAGCGACATGTTTGGTTTGGTTAAGAATTTGAATCGCTTCAATCAGGGATAACCCCATCGTCACTTTATTTAACAAACCGTGACCTGACCACAAAATATGCTTTGAAACTTCAGAGGACAACGTTTGTATAATATCTCCAGAGGTAAAATTCCTGTCTTTATACGGCTCGACAACATAATGTAAAATAGCCTGCCTTTCAAATGCTTTAAAGTCTTTCAAACTATATTCACTTAAATTGAGTGTTTGTTGGCATCCGGAAGGGATCACTGCAACTAAATCACAATGATTGTGTTTATAGATGTTACATTGAAATGAATTCGATAATTCTCTTACAACAATACGAACCTGTTCATAATAAGCTTTTTCAAGAGTATCTCTTATAAAGTGTGCTTGCATGACGGAGAGGAGTAAGCTATAAGGCAAGACGATTGGAATCCTTTGACTGATGGCTTGTGCCGTCCGGACAGCCATGGCTCCTGGACCCTCATCGTCATCTCTGTCTGTTATCAAGAGCATCTGCAAGCGATCTTGAACTTGTGTCGTGTGTTTATCAAAACGTTTCGCCTCGCTGTCGATTAACTTTTGTCCACAGTTCAAGAGATGCTTTAATTCAGCTGACAATCCAATCTCTTTCATTCGAATAGAATAATTAGAATAGGCTAAGGTTACCTTTTCAAGTTCAGTTTTTGATTGTGGAGAATATTCGATGTGATTGATAAATTCTAAGAAAAGATTCATGACATTCCCCTGAATTACTTCCAAAGGCATGTCTGTCTGTTTTGTCAATAAGTATAAGTTCCGCCCAAAAAAGATTTTTTTATTATCAACTTTTTCTAAAGCTTCAGCGAGCTGGAGTAAATTTCTTGGTGGTGCAGATATAACATTCATGAATTCCTGTCGGAATTAAAATTGATAGGCCATGTTTACACAATATCCTTTATAATGTTTTTCGCCAAATTGATACGAAAAGCCGATAGTGAAACAATCATAATCTAGCCAAGGAAGTACATAGTTAGTGATCAGCGTCGCTGTAAATTCATCATAATGTCGTATAAAAAGGCGATCTTTTGCAAAATATGAATCTACGAAAGAAAGGCTGACATTGACTGGTCTATCGCAAATTGTCAATCCTCCACAGGAGGTTATGGATAAACCATTTTTAAATATATAATTGTGCAAATGATAGTTGAAGTTAATACCTGTTAACCAAAGATTCGTAGAGGTAATATATCCGGCATAATTTGTTAAAGCCAATACATAATCGCATAATTTATATTCATAAACACTCGTTAACCCCGTGGAAATAAAGGTTCCCGCTGTGCACAAATCTACTGATCCTCCCGAACCAGCTCTAATGATTGAAGTCAAAGACCATTCATTTGTGATAGGTAATCGTAAACCGAAACCTAAAGATCCAAAGACCGAAGAAGCTCCTCCATTCCTAAAATAGGTAAATGGAGCATCGATAATTAAGGCCCAATGACGATCGGGTGAATAAGAATAGCGCAAAGGAGTAGTGACAGCCGTTGTTTCGAAACCTTTTGAAAAAGCTCTTGTTGTATTAGCCCCTGTTTGAAACTGATGGAGGATAGGTTGAGCACTCCATGAACAATCGCAACCGCTTAATGGAGAAAGAAGTCCCATTAAATAATCTGCTTGAGCCATTTGGGCCATGAGGCTGTTAGGATTTCCGGCAATGGGGTCAATGGGAGAGAATTTAGCGTAAGCTTTTAGCAGATTGTGCTTGTTGCCACCATCTTGGATAAAATCTTTAAAGAGCGCCAAACTTTCCGCCCTTGTCGATCCTGTGAATGATGTCGTGGTTCCTGTTTGGGGAATATCTATAACAAAAGTTGTCGAATTTGCAGCAAAGGATCCCAAGATATCGATCCCTCTAAGATTAATATCGATGGCAGCCGGAGATGTGGGAGTATAGACAGGAATCAGGGCTTCTAAGCTGCCTGATCTTAAGTCTCTCTTTAAATCAACTAAATTTGGAGCGCTAACTGTCGCACTGATACCATCTACAATGACAGTGGCATGGTAAGGTTGACGCGCTTGTAGAGAAACGCCTTGGAATAAAAATAAAAATAAAATCATCAATTTTGTTTTTATTTTATCCATCGCTGACCTTTGTTGGAGGGTTATGTTCGAGTTTTCTTTCAGGATTCAACTGCTCATCGCTCTGTTGATCCCAATTCTGGGATTCTGCATCGCAAGAAGGTTTTTCTGGGAGATCAAAGCCATATCGATTAGGAAGTTTGGAACAACAACAATCTGTCCACCCTGGATGAGTATATGCGCTAGTTAATAGAAAGACTGCGATCCAGATTTTATAGGATGGCGCTTGAAAAGGCATGCTTCAACCTTTAATTAAAATTATTTTTGATAACATACAGCTAAATTATTGATCAAGCATATGATTTTTATTGATATAAATATGTCCTTCTTTTAACCTCTATAGGGATAATCTTAATTCAACTACTAAAGGAGTTCTTAATGTTGAAAAGCATTATCCAAAAATTCTTCGTTATCGTCATTCTGACGAGTTCACTATTTTCCCCTGTTTTTGCAGCGACAGATTATCAGGTTGAAAATCAACCGCAAGTTATCGAAAAAGTTGTTCAATTTGAACAAAAAGGAATCCTAAAGCAAAAAGATAATGGATACTTATATGTTGAAGTTTCCAGAGATTTTATTGCTGAGGCTCTGCCTTTGATTGAAGCACAAGGTAAACTTGTTCCTCCTCGCCACTACACTAGTAAGAAAGGTATCGGAGCGCACATTAGCGTTATGTATGAAAATGAACAGATTATGAATGAAATCTGGGAAATTAAAGAGCTAGGGCAGGAGTTTACATTCACTGTCATGGAATTACGAACAGTAAAATTGAATACAGACAACAAAATGAAAAAGCTTTGGTTATTGGCAGTAGCTGCTCCCGAATTAGAAAAACTTCGAGAAAGTTACGGTCTTTCATCTATGCTAAAAGGCCATGATTTCCATATCACAATCGGCACGCAAATTCCTGGTAAACCTCCAGCAAAAGTCGAAAAGATCCTTTTTGAGGAAGTCGAAGAGTTTAAAGAAGCAGGTTAAGAGAGAGGGCCAGCGTTTAATCACACTCCCCGCAAAAGAACGCCTTGCATATTTAGTTGAGATAATTCAGAATGAACATAGTCACACGTTCAAAATGGAGAAAAACTATGTCACAGTGTTGTATGGCCGGAGAAGGAAGCAAGCAAGAAGGAAGCAAGCAAGCAGTTAAACAATTTCAGCTGCCAGCTCTCCCCTATGATTTTAATGCATTAGAACCGACAATCAGTGCAGAAATCATGAACCTTCATTATACGAAGCACCATCAAGCCTATGTCAACAATCTAAATAAAGCCCTGGAGCAATATGCTGAGGCAGAATACAAAAACGACTTGCAAACCATGATCGCCCTTCAGTCTTTGATTAAATTTAATGGCGGCGGCCACATCAACCATAGTATCTTTTGGACAAACCTAGCCTCTCAAAAAAATGGCGGAGGAACTCCTCCTAACGGCAAATTGGCCGAACTCATCAATCGAGACTACGGATCATTGGACAAATTGATTGAACAAATGAGCGCTAAAACTTCAGCTATCCAAGGGTCCGGCTGGGGCTGGCTTGGCTATAACAAAGCCAAAGGGAAACTTACAATCCGCACCTGCGAGAATCAAGATCCCCTAAGTACAAAAGGAGTCATCCCTCTCCTTGGAATTGATGTATGGGAACACGCCTACTATCTTCAATACAAAAACGTACGCGCCGATTATGTCAAAGCAATTTGGAACATCGTCAATTGGAAAAATGTTGCAGAACGATTTGCTTTAGCTTCATCATAGTTTACATCAAGGAGATGACTTTACAGTGTACTAGGTCATCTCCCGCTTGACATATCATTCTGCTTGTAATTATCCTGGTAACTTTGTAAAATAAATATAATATCCTGACAATAAGAGAGTTAATGCATGGGATTGTTTTCCCGAGACAAGCCAAAGATCAAGGTTCAAACATCGAAAAAAGATGGCTTCAGCGGTTGGCTAAAATGTACGCATTGCAATGAACTCATTCACACCAATGAACTGGAGCGAAACTTCAATTGCTGCCCAAAATGCGATTATCATTACCGCCTATCTGCTGATGACCGGATCAAAAGCTTAGCCGATTCAGATACTTTTCAAGAACTCTATAAAAATCTTCACTCAATTGATACTTTGAAATTTGTCGACAGCGAGCCTTATTCTGCTCGTCTAAAAAATGCTAAAGAAAAATCCGGCCATGAAGAAGCTGTCATTGTCGGCACTTGCAACATCCTCGGCATCCCCATTGCCTTAGGAGTCATGGATTTCAACTTTATGGGAGGATCGATGGGCTCGGTAGTGGGAGAAAAACTTACACTGCTGATTGAACACGCCATTTCGCAAAAACTTCCCTTGATCATTGTATCTACCTCCGGAGGAGCGCGGATGCAAGAATCCATCCTCTCTCTTATGCAGATGGCTAAAACGTCTGCTGCTTTGGCGAAACTTCAAGAAGCCAGACTCCCTTATGTTTCGATTCTTACCAATCCAACAACCGGCGGAGTCACTGCTTCATTTGCTTCCTTAGGTGATATTATTATCGCTGAGCCAAACGCCTTAATCTGCTTTGCCGGCCCTCGTGTAATAGAACAAGTCATCGGCCATCAACTCCCTCCCGGCGCTCAAAAATCAGAATTTCTTTTGGAACATGGAATGATCGATTGTATTTATAAGCGCCATGAACTTAAAGATAAAGTAGCTGAAATAGTGGAATTCCTTATCGGCAATCGAACTAATCAAGAAGAATCTGCCGGGGATATTTATTCGAATTCCAGCCATAGAAAAAGCATAGACAAAAAATTATCATCTTAAAAATATCGGAATAATTGAATATGAGCCATGAAACCATTAACATCCTTACGTTAGCTGAAGACAAGGCTGAATTGCCCAAATATGCCTCTTTGGAATCTTCGGGAGCTGATGTGAAAGCTTTCTTAGAACAAGAGATGGTCCTTCAGCCTGGAAGCGTCGCCTTGATCCCTACGGGATTGCGTTTTGCCATTCCCCATGGCTTTGAAATACAAGTACGCCCCCGCAGCGGACTGGCGCTCAAGAATGGAATCACTGTGTTAAATACTCCCGGAACGATCGATGCCGATTACCGCGGAGAACTTGGCGTCATTCTGATTAACCACGGAAAAGAACCCTTCATCATAAAACCGGGCATGCGCATTGCTCAACTTGTCGTAGTCCCTGTGTTTCAAGCCAATTTTTGCAAAAGCGAAGAGTTACTCTCAACTCAACGAGGGGCTGGGGGTTTTGGTCATTCAGGCGTATAATAAACAAGAATTATATGATTAAAATTTCCAAATTTTTGGATCCTAAACTTATCGTGTTTATCGATGTTAAAAGCAGAGATGAAGCTTTGCAAAAGATGGTCGATCTTTTACATCAAAATGGCAAATTGGCCGATTCAGCTGTATTTTTTCAAGCAATCATTCAACGCGAAAAAATTGTATCTACAGGAATTGGAATGGGTGTTGCCATCCCGCATGCCAAACTCTCTGAGTTCAACGATTTTTTTATCGCCATAGGGATTTTGAAAAATGGGATGGAATGGCATGCTTTAGACGACGCTCCGGTCCGGGTTGTTATTATGATTGGCGGACCCGATGATAAACAGACGGAATACTTGCAAATTCTTTCCAAATTAACCCTTGCGCTTAAAGATGAACAAAGACGAAAAAAAATGTTAACAATGAATTCTCCAACAGATATTATCGAATTATTCAAAGCATTTTAGCTTTTTATGCCTGTTTTAGCCATTGCTTGCCAGGGAGGATTTAATGGATTTAAAGATTAAAGATGTCGCAGAGCTTCTCAATGTATCTGAAACAACCATTCGTAGATGGCTTGTTGATAAAAAAATTCCAGCCTATCGGATTAATCACCAATTTAGGTTCAATCGGACAGAAATTGAAGATTGGGTGATGAAACATAAATTAGAAGATCCGAGAAATCTGTTAAAAGATGAGCATACCTTAAGAGTAGCATCTACTGAACCTCCCCAGCCTGTTCAGGGAGGCATCAAACAGTATAGCTTATATAGGGCTATTCATAAGGGAGGAGTGTTGTATGATATTCCGGGAAATACAAAGGAAGAAGTCATAAGGATGGCAATGAAAAGCATTGCTGTCAATCTAAACCTCGATGCCGAAGTGATTAGCGAGCTTCTCCTTGATAGAGAAAAGCTCCAATCTACAGGTCTTGGGCATGGGATCGGCTTGCCGCATACCCGTGATTATTTGTTGAATACCCATCAAGATGTTGTCGTTGTGGCCTTTCCGGAGAAGCCTCTCGCTTATGAGTCAATCGATAAAAAACCTGTTCATACCTTATTTTTCTTGTTTGCATGCGATGACAAACGTCATTTGCACTTGTTGGCAAAAATAGCGCATCTAAGCAGCATGCCGGAGACGATTGCTCTTTTGCAATCAAAACCCAGCAAAGAAGCTCTATTGGAATATATCAAAAATTGGGAAGGCTGCATCCACAAAGTCCAAGAAGAAATAGCCTATAGCTAAAGAGCCAACATCCCCATTTATCCTTCCTGGGGCCATTCTTGCATGTGAGCAACGATGGCATTTAGGGTCGTAAGGCTGATATGATGCTCAATGCCTTCCACGTCAGCAGCAACAACGTGTTCAGGGACTCCTAGTTTGCGCAAAAATGCCGAGAGTATATGGTGTTTTCTTTTAGAAAAACTAGCCGTTCGCTTTCCTTCGGAAGTAAGCTCAATCTGTCTATCAAAAGTCTTTGCGAGGTAACCGTCTCTGATAAGCCTTTTGACAGTTTTTAAGACGCTGACATGGGAAATTCCCATCGCCTTTGCAATATCGCAAACGCGCGCATGTCCTTGAACTTCGATTAAATCAGCAATAAGCTCGGTATAATCTTCTGCGATTTCAAAAAAACGGTTGTTTCTCGCCTCCCTAAAATACGAGGCTCTTTCATTACTTTTTGTATTGACATTTCCCATTGATCATCTCGCCGAAGAGACATATTAAAATTTTGAATGGATAAAGTCAAGAGCCTATTTTTATAAAATGCTGAGTCGAGCAAAACGAATCTCAAAAAAAACCAAATTTTCGAATCTTAATTTCCTTAATGCGATATAGAGCATTTTTTAGAGAAGCAGATAGGCCGCTTACGTCATATGCAGCAAAACAAGCATTAATTTTTTCACGCATGGTTTTTTGATATGGGAGTTTCAACAATAATGCATAAGAGATATATGCCGAAGCTCCAAACGCAGTAAACGAGGAAAATAATCCTCCCAATTGGGTCATATAAAACGCTTCATTAGATTGTTCAGTTCTATTACTAGAAAATAGATCATTCACGGGGGTTTCTCCGATAAGAATGCTATTTTCCAAGACAAGAAACACAGAAAGTGCCTGCGCAAATAGGCACAGGGTAACTGCGGTGACTTTAGCAATATGTTTTGTACAAGATTCCTCTTTAAATTGCTTAATGCAATTGTTGCAGAGAGCGTCAATTGGAACACCGCCCTGTTTGATTTGTAGATCAATCTGTTGTAATATGGGAGCTAAATCTTGGTATAGTGCACCCGTTGTCGAATCCAGATCGGGACGGAGATAAAAATCGTTTATACCCATACTCTGAAGCTTTAAAATATGTTTTTGATAAAGTTCCTCGCGCATTTCCACAGAGGATAATTCTGCGATTGTCTCTGGATCGATTAGATTATAGTATTCTTGAATGCCAGAATGATAGCTATCATCCAATGCTTCATGGATAGCTTCTAGATAAGCTCTCTCTATCACAAACAAATAAACTCCATAAGTGATCGCAGGAAGATCTGTAATGCAAGCGAACAAGGCCCCTGCATTCGTGATTGTGTTGGCAAAATTGACTCGTGCATCAACGTCAGATGATAACACGGATGAAAAATTACTATTACACAAAAGTTCTACGCTAGCCAAACAATTAATAAATCCCACTCCTAACAAACTTGCATATGTGGATAATGTCAAGACGTTAAGAGCACTTATAAAATAAGGTTGTTGTTTGACTTCTTTTAACAAAATTTTCATTGTAGGAATTGCAATTCTAGAAAGTTTTTCCTTCGCTATGCCATCAATTTTTTCTGTTAGAGGAGCTAGTTTTTTATTAGTTTCTTCTAAAAGCATAGGTTGAGAAGGCAAAATCGTTATATTATCATGTTTAATAGAAATGAGCTGCATACGTTATTCTCCTTTTTTTGCTTTCCCTATGTAACCAATGATACATTATGTAACACAAGTTACAAGTATCCGCGGATACATGTCAATAAAAAATTTTAATCTATATGGGAATTTTGGCTTTTGGTTTAATTTCGTGGGTGGCAGCCGCGAATGCGGCGAAAGCATGTAGCCCCAGGTGTCAACCTGGGGGACGTATAGGTTTAAATAAAGCCGCGAATGCGGCGACAGTAATATTCTGCGGGTCTTCTGTCGCCGTATTCACGGCTCACCTTTAATATTCATTTCACCCCATGCTGACGCATGGGGCTACATGCTTTCGCCGCATTCGCGGCTGCCAACCGCACGGAATTAAACCAATAGCCGGAATTTTACTTCCTTTTTTTGGAATAGATGAAGCATTAAATAATGCTTGTTATAATATGTAAATACTTGTATAATAGCTTTTTATAGGTATATATGAAGTGCAGAAAACCGCACAACACATGTACAAAGAATGGAAGAAAAATGAAAGCTAAACAAAAAATAAACATAGAAGAAATTGAGTACGAAAAAGGCAGCGGTAATGTATTTGCTGATTTAGGGTTTGAAAATCCTGAAGAAGAACTTGCGAAATCTGATCTTACAGCACAAATTTCTCATATTATTAAGAAAAGAAAACTAACTCAAACTCAAGTGGCTGAAATTTTAGGCGTGGATCAACCTCGCATTTCCTCATTGCTTAGAGGAAGATTTGATCTTTTCTCATTTGATATGCTTATGCAATTTCTAAAAGTTCTTGGGCAAGATATTGAGATTGTTGTGAAGCCAAAGCCTCGTAATCGTAAGCATGCGCACTTAAGTGTTGTTTCATCTAGTGAAAAAAATTCGCCTCCTATAGCAGCCAGTTCTCGCTAGCCAGGAATCAATTCTAAACAACAACTAGATTCACTTTCTTAATGGGGTTGTGAAAACGATTCTTAAGATTGAACTAACCTCTTCTATATCAATGCTTTACGCCGCCCTTTCAGGGCTCAATGTTTCTTTGATTCTATCCAGGCCTAACGGCCTGTGCTGTGATCTATCGGCCTTTCAGGGCTCTCTGAGCGCCGAAGGCGCGGAATAAAGCATCCGTATAGTATGCTAAAACAAAAAGCACAAACTTGATTAAGTTTGTGCTTTTTTGACAAAATCTGAGATTTACGTATTACGGTGGAGGGGAGAAGAAAGTAAAGGCAAATGATCCTGTTTGAGAGCCGCAATCGTCTGTAGCTGTAACAAATATAGTTCCTGAGGAACCTGGAAAAGGAACATTGTTAACAAGGGTAACTATTCCAGTGACTGGATCAATAAATGATCCGGCTGGAAGACCAGTCGCACTGAAAGTCAATACAGAATCACCGCTCGAGAAGAATAAAGCTGTAGGATATTCCGCAGTGGCACCAGGATTGACGGCTATTGAGATGAATGAATCCGGTACACCACTCAACGTAGGTGGAGTGCAGATCTCTTCATCCGAAATAGCTAACACTTGCGGCATGTACACAGCAGGTTCTGATATCCAGGCCACCAGGTCACAAGCATCGTAGGAACAGCAAGAATTGTAATCGCATTGATCATAATCGCAGGGGCCGATTGGAACAATGTTGCATCCGGCAATTCCAAATGCAAAGGTAAGTTCGCCTCCAACCGTTGTGCTGCAAGGCAATCTTCGCTTGCCAAAGACATGATTGGCAAATACTCCAATACCCAAATCTCCGCAATCAAATCGTGTACCCCATCTCAAGGCACCACCTATGTTATTATAAGCTTGCGTATATTCATAATCGAACTCTAAGAAGAAATCTCTCAAAAATCTTTGGGTAAATTCAAGACTATAGCCTAGGCCTGATACGCGCTTCCCACCTTGATGTTTCCTTCTATAATGCACTTGATTATACGTGATAGAACTGATTACCCTAGCACATTGCCAAGGAGTCACAATGGCACCGGCTTCAAACATCCAACTCCAAGATCCTGCAATACGTCTTAGATTAAATTCACCTGTATCAAACTCTCTATCTCTAAGGTTCTTGCTTGGGGCATTGGAATAGTTGAGGCCCAATTGCACTCCTTCAATTAAGCAGGGGCATTCGACAAGATATTGATAGATGCCGCCGATAGCAAATTGATGCATCCATCGATGAGTCTTACCGGTTTCAAAATCATAATGAAGCCTTTGGGTCAGGTGTTCGGCTGAAATTTTAAATCGGTTCCGACACTCGCAAATAAAGCCGAGGGTTCCATTGAAACGGTAGCTTCTTGGACCGCCTTCCATCAGGAGGGAAAAGCCTGCATTTTCACAAAGAAACACCGGGTCTAAAACCAAACGTCCGACAGGGAAAAAATTATCCCTTGTCTTTCTACCATGGTGATCATGATCCGATGATGAAGTTGAAGTAACAGGCACAGGGAGTGCCTCCAATAACTTGAAACATAATATCGCCATCATAAAGGCGAAAAAGCAGATTGATTTTCGCATATTGTCCTTTTATTGTTTTGAGCCTGCTTCCAGACTATGATTTTAGTTTAAAATTCCCAAGTTGCAATAACCACTTGGGAATTTTAGTTATTTAGATCTGCAATTAAGCACTTCCTAAATTCAGAGTAAATGAAGTGTCGGTACTTCCACAACCATCGGATGCAGTCACTGAAATTGTGCGACCAGGACCGGCATTTACATCTGTGACTAATCCCGATATGATACCTGTGCTAGGGTCAAATATGATTCCAGGGGGCAATCCACTCACCTCAAAAGTTACTTTTGCACCTTTGGGGAACCTGAAAAAATTATTTAGATTAATGAGAACAGGATCACCTATAGTGGGAAAGAATTGATCTGGAATTCCACCGGTTATGAGTTCTGGTGGAAAGCATCTTTCTTCATCAGATATAGCAAGGACTTGTGGGATGTAAACTGCAGGTTCTGATACCCAAGCGGCTAAATCGTTGCAATCATTGAAGCAGCAATCTGTTGCGCATGGATCGCAGCAGTTATTGAATAAGTTGTCTATGCCAAAGCTAAAGCCGATCTCACCACCTACGGTCGTGCTGCAGGGCAATCTTTCTTTACCAAAGACATGGTTGACAAAGACTCCGAGGTTCAAGTTGCCGCATTCAAAATTGGTGCCCCAATTAAAGAGAGCTTCAATATAATCGTAAGCTCTTTTATATTGGTATTTGAAATCAAGTTCGACATTGCACCATAAAGGCTGATGCAAGGCAATTGTTCCCCCAACACCTGATATTTCTTTATCGTGGTGGTGGAAACGTTTTTTTCTATAATCAACATTATCATAGTCGATCGCTAAGAGAAGAGTACCGCAATTCCAAGTAGTATCAATTGAAGTACCGGCTTCGACGCCCCAGCTGCGTGCACCTGCAATGCGTCTAAATTCCGACCTGTCGCTGTCGCTGTCATGGTGATGGTGATGCTCTTCACCAAGCTTCAATTCCTTTGAATTTGCTCTTGCATAATATCCGCTAAGTTCAAAGCTTTTCAGCCATTGGCAGCAGCAATCATCTGCAAACAGATATTGATATTTCCCTCCTGTAGCCCATTGATGCACCCAGTGGTGTTCGTGTCCTGTTCTAAATCTATACTTCAGCCTTTGACCGAGATACTCTCCGCCCACTTTAAATCGATGCTGTTCGCAAGCGATATAACCTAAGGTCCCGTTGAATCTATAGCTTCTTGGGCCACCTTCACCTAAAAATGAAAATGCGGCATCCTGCGATAGGAAGACCGGGGTCAGGACAACTCTAGCCACAGGAAAAAAATTGTCGCGAGACTTTTTATCCTTTTTATCATTGGCTGAGATGTTTGTTATGCACAAATTTGAACAGAATATCGTCATCAAGAATGTAAGTAAAAATAGTGATCTCCGCATATACACCTTCTCCTTAGGTTGGTAATTTAAATCATAAACCTAGTTATGATCTATCTGTGGAAGCCTTAGATCCGAACAAATCGGCCAAGGAATGTTAGTTGCTTGACTCATATCATTTTTTACAATATTTCAGCAATTATTTTTTATAAGATCTTCAAGAAAGGGGTGCAATTAGAAGAGTATTGTGCGCATACGCATCAGGCAAAGAAGGATTATCTCATTGATATTCAGTATATTAAGAAATATTAACAGGATATGCAGGATCGTCGCTAACGCTCCGGCAGGATAGGAAGGATAATAATGCAATCCTTCCTATCCTGCCGGAGCGTTAGCGACGATCCTGCATATCCTGTAAAATAATTGATGATTAAGGTTTTGCTGCAGCTTTTTGTTTGGCCTCTTTATCTTTTGTTTCTTGAGGAAAGACTTCTTCATCTTTGAAGACAAGATGGTCTCCTTCCACAGTCACAACAGAACGGCGCCCTTCATTAGGAAACATGAGCAATTTTTCAGCTAAAGGATCTTCCAAATATTGTTCAATGGTGCGTCTCAAGGGCCTTGCTCCCATTTCAGGCTGGAACCCTTTTTCCACCAAAAAGCTTTTAGCGCTTTCATCTAAGGTTAAATAGACCTGCCGCTTGTTCAAACGGGCCTGCACTTTCTTCAATTCAATGGCTATTACTTGCATCAAAGCTTCGCGGTTTAATGGCCTGAAGATGACAACATCGTTCAATCTATTGAGAAATTCAGGTTTAAAATGCTTTTTCACGGCCCCTTCAATCTTTTCTTTGATGTGATCATAATCCAAAGAACCTTCTGCGGCTCCAAATCCGACCTCCGAACTCTTTTTAATTAAGTCGGCGCCTAAATTCGAGGTCATGATGACGATCGTATTTTTAAAGTCGATTTTGCGCCCAAAAGAATCTGTCAAGCGTCCTTCTTCTAGAATTTGGAGGAGGATGTCCATGACATCGGGATGCGCCTTCTCGATCTCATCAAAAAGCACGACAGAATAGGGGCGTTGGCGGACCTGTTCGGTTAGCTGCCCTCCTTCTTCATGTCCGACATAACCTGGAGGCGATCCTGTCATGCGGCTGACGGCAAACTTCTCCATGTACTCTGACATGTCAACCTGGATCAAGGCATCTTCGCCGCCGAACATATTAATTGCTAAAAGACGCGCAAGCAGTGTTTTACCTACTCCTGTAGGACCCAGGAATAAAAAAGCTCCGATGGGACGGTTGGGGTCTTTGATATCGGCCCGGCTTCGTCTGATGGCTCTAGAAACGGTTTTTAGGGCTTCTTCTTGACCTATGATGCTTTCGCGCAGAATTTCTTCGAGTTTAAGGACTTTTTGAGTTTCGCCTTCTGTGAGACGGCTAATGGGGATCCCTGTCTGTTTGGCTACAATATTGGCAATGTCCTCATCTTCCACGATGACGGTATGTTCTTCTTTATTGATTTCCCATTGGGCGCGAAGCTGTTGTAAAGTTTCCCGCGAATTTTTTTCTTTATCGCGCAGTTTTGCGGCTTTTTCATACTCTTGTTTGCTGATGGCCTCTTCTTTGGCAATGCGTGTTTCTTCGATTTCGGTTTCATATGTGCTGATATCTTGAGGCTGGTTCATCATCGAAATGCGCATCTTAGCACCGGCTTCGTCAATCAAGTCAATGGCTTTATCCGGTAAAAAACGTCCGGCAATGTAGCGGTCAGATAATTCTGTTGCTGCGCGCAAAGCGGTGGGCGTATAGATGCATTTATGATGTTCTTCATATTTTGTCTTGAGGCCATAGAGGATCTCGACGGTTTCTTCAACGCTTGGAGGGGCGATCAAGATTTTTTGAAAGCGTCTTTCCAAGGCGGCATCTTTTTCAATATGCTTGCGGTATTCATCGATAGTGGTGGCTCCGATGCATTGAATTTCGCCTCTGGAAAGGGCCGGCTTCAGAATATTGGATGCGTCAATGGCTCCTTCAGCTGCTCCAGCTCCTACGATGGTATGAAGCTCGTCGATGAACAGAAGGACATTACCGTTCTTTTTTATTTCGTCCATGACAGCTTTAATGCGCTCTTCAAATTGACCCCGGTACTTTGTACCTGCAATCATCAAAGCCAGGTCGAGGGTAATCAGTTTCTTTTTGCGCAAATTATCCGGAACTTCACCTTTAACAATCGCTTGGGCAAGGCCTTCGACGATAGCGGTTTTACCCACACCTGCTTCACCAACCAAGACAGGGTTATTTTTACGGCGGCGGCAAAGGATTAGGATTAATCTTTCGACTTCATCTTTTCGGCCGATCACCGGATCCATTTTACCTTCGCGGCACATTTCAGTTAGATCGTGTCCGTAAGCTTTAAGGGCTGGCATTTTATCTGAAGTTGAATTGCCGGCTTTTTCATATGCTTTATTTTGAGAACTTGATGGAGGCGGCATTGTTTGTCCTCCGGGAGCTCCTTGCGAAGACCCGATGGGCGGCAGCTGAAGGTTAAATGTTTCCAATTCTTTCAAAACTTCTTTGCGGACTTCTTTCAAGTTGACATTGAGATTTTCCAGGACTTGAGCAGCCACGCCGTCAGTTTGCCGCAGAAGGCCTAGCAGGAGATGTTCGGTTCCAACGTAATTATGGTTTAGATTAGCGGCTTCTTCATTGGCGTATTCAAATACTTTTTTCACTTTTCCTGTAAGGGCGGGATCTCCGTAAACTTGAATTTCAGGACCATAACCCACCAATTTTTCCACTTCATTCCGCACGGTCTCAAAGTCGATATTCAGATTGCGCAAAACATTGACTGCAACGCCTTGACCTAACTTAAGCAGACCCAACAAGACATGTTCGGTTCCCAAATAATTATGGTTCAAACGCTGGGCTTCTTTTTTAGCAAGTTTAATGACTTGTTTGGCACGATTTGTAAATTTATCAAACATGTAATGCTCTCTTATTTTCTGATCTTCTTATCTTTACTGTAGTCTCTTATTGTCATTTTTTGCAATGATAGAGGGAAAATAGGGTGTGATTAAAACTTGTATGCTGGGAAAATATAAAAAAACATGATGGATAGGATAGCCTTTGGCTGCAGGATAGGCAAGATTCAAGAAAATACACCTTTTTTATCTTCTAAATCCTGCCTGATCCTTCAAATCCTGTAACTTTTTGTTCCTTGTAGAAGACTGGATTCAGCATTTAATGAAACGGTATGCTGAAGTAATATGACGTTCACCCAGGTGAGTTTCTCCTTGGCAGATTACAGAAACGTTCTCGACTTTCGGACCTCGTTTTACAGGACCTCTCTTTATCGAAATTGCAATAGCAGCTGGATTTATACAACTCTGGCAATACCAGTTATTTCTTTCAGGAAACTCTGCTGCAGCTTTACGTGCAGTAGTTTTCTGTTGGACCTTCTTTCCCTCCTCAAAAGCTTTCTTTTTATCTGGATAAGAGCCTATTTCAACAGTTAAAGAAGTGACCAGATTTTCTAGCTTAGCTTTTTCCTCAGTAAGTTTTTTTATACTTTTGTCGAAAGACCTTAATTCTTGAACTCGTATAAGATTTTCATTTAATTCAGGTTGCAATATTGATATTTCTATTTTTATTTGATCCAATTCCGTTTTCTTTCCCTCTAAATTCTTCAAATCAGCGTTTAGTTTTTCATTTAGCTGCTTTTTTTCTTCTATCTGTTGTTTCAACAGATTTAGAGCTATATTTGCGGCTTGTATTTTATCTGATAAAACGTGAATTTCGGCTTGAGATTTCTTTAATTGATATTCCACGGTTGAATGTTCAAGTAGAACGTTAGATGATTCTTTAATTTTATTGTTGAGTTCAATCAATTTTTGTTGTTTATCGTTAATTTCGACCGTTAAATCATTATTAAATCTTGTTTTTTGGTTACGATAAAATTCATCAATACTCTTCTCTATTTTCTGTATTGAGTCTTGATTATAGCTAAGAAGTCCTCGTTTTTCACAAAGAAAATAAAAACATTTTTTAAAAAATTCGATTACAAATTCATGGTATTTGGCTGCTATTTTACTCACTATAACGAGTTGATTTTCTTTATAGAGGGCTAATTTAGGCTGCCTATCGGCCATCGTCAATTCATTGTAGGTTTCAAGAATTAATGCATTATTCAATAAACGAGAAGTTGAACTAAAAGACAACATAAATTACTCCTAATAAAATGGGTGGAAAAACAATATTAGCATGCCTTTCATATCTAATGGAAGGTATTTTTTATGCTAATCCTGCCGCCAAAAGCGATCCTTCCATCCTTTTTTTTTTATAATCAAACACTCTCACAATGGGATCTTTCCCTCTTTTTTGTTTACAAAAATTAATGAACCATCAGTTTGTCTTTGCTTGTACCAATAACTATAATATTTTAATGAGCGAAATTTTAACTTTTCAAAGCTGAATTCACTGAGATTACGACAATTTGCAAGATTTAAAGATTCTAGAGGAGTATCTTGAAGCAAAGCTAATCCGTTTTCTGTAATCTGGATATTTCTACTTTTAAGGAATAAAAATTTTAATGGAGCTTTCTGCAGATTGACAAGAGTCGAATCATCGATCAAAAATTGATCATTTTGAGTAAACATAGGTCCATGAGATCCCATAGATAAATGTGTAAGAGGCATGTCTTGTAAAATATTATAAGCATTAGGGGTTAGATTTTTAGCGTTTTCTATTATCAAAGATATAAGAGGAATACCTCGAAGGCAAATCAATCCATTATCATTAAACAAATCTGGATTAACGGTTATTTTTAAACACTTTAATCCAGTCATTCCAATTAAAGAGCACATATCATCGTTGTGGGCGAATGTTATATTTAATCTCCTAAGGGCAGTATAGTGTTTAAAAAGAAGTTGTAGTGGTTGATTTATAGAAATTTGAGAAACGGTGATCGAAGAAATGTTGTCTTCATTGAACGTCTTTATTGCTTCCATGACACTATCTGGAGATTTTCTAGAAACCAAATGGGCGCCAAAATACTCGGAAAACTGAAATTGAAGTTTATTACCAATTTTCATTTGAAGGAAACGCATATTTTTATAGATCTGACTAATGACGTCAAAACTTTCCTCAGTATCTTCCATTTTACTTTCTATTAAAATTTGTATACTTTTAAAAAAATGATCTAAAATGAATTGAAAATCATACTTTTGAGCAAGTCTTGCAATATCAAAACGTTGATCGATATTTTCGGAGTCAAAATAGGAATGATTTCCATTAAAATAATCAAGAAATACTACGAATTGTTCTTTTGAATCATTTATAACGATGTTCTTTTGTTGTGCTTCAGCAAAATTGTGAGTGAACATGGCTTTGAAATAAGGACTTGAGGCCGCCAATATTTTTTTCATATAATTAGGAAAAACTGCTTCCTCTTCTTTTTCAAAAGTAATAGTGAAGTCTTTGAAGATCTCTTCGTCCTCCGCTAAAAGATATCCTTGTGGAATGAAAGGTTTGCAAAGTTCTAAAATTTTTAAGATATCTTCAGGATAATCATCTTCAGGAGATGAAGCATACTTAGTTAAAATATTCTCATTTAAAGTAAATTCCAAACATTTATGGATGACAGTTGCGATGACATTCTTCGAAACAACTTGACCATCAATAGCCTCCTGTACTTTGGAAATGATCTCTGGAATACCCCCCTCCTGACAGAGCGTTGGTGGAAACCCTTTTTCAACTAGCCTTGGGCCGATATGTATGTCAGAGCTGCTCAGCCAGTCCTTTTGAGCTAAGTCGCCCATGTATTGTACAAGCTGCGAGACCTTTATTAAATCCTCCAATGATTTCTGTAGAGACTGTGTGAGTGCGGTAGTGTCAACATAGCTTTCTTCCTGAGCAAGTTTCATATGTCGATTAGCCAAAGCTTTTATTTTTTTTTCTAATTCAAGAAAATTATTTGTTGTACTTTCAAATTCAGATGAGGGTTCGTTATTTTCAGTAGGACCTACTGATTCATTTGAAGTCCTCGCCATTTTTTTAGGGCGGCTAATATCACGATCTTGAAGATTATTCGCAGAATGGGGATTGCTTCCGGATTCTCCGATAGAGGCAATGATTGGTTGAGGGATTGGTTCTATATAAGGGCGTTTAGTTCCTTGAGGGTACGGGGGTTGAGATTTCAGAGGACCTGTATTAACTGATGAGAATTCCATAGTTTGTTCCTTTATAGTTATTGAATTAATGTTTTTTAATACTTGATGTTTTTACAATATATACTTTATATTTGTTTATCATTTATATCAATAATAAAGTTGTACTTGTTCTATTTAAACTTAATGCTATATTTGAATTAAAGTAACAGTTCAGATACCCCTCCTTCTGAGTGATCTAAAAATCGCAATTTTGACTGTACTTTTAGGTGAATTTCTTTATGGCCTCTCTCCCACTTCTTTGTTTTTAAAAATTAATGAACCATCAGTTTGTCTTTGAATGCACCAATAACTATAAAATTTTAATGATGGAAATTTTAACTTTTCAAAGCTGAATTCACTGAGATTATGACAACCTCCAAGAATTAAAGATTCTAAAAGAGGAGCATTTTGAAGCAAAGCTAATCCCTTTTCTGTAATCATGACAATGCTACTTTTCAGGTTTAAAAATTTTAATGGAGCTTTCTGCAGATTGACAAGAGTCGAATCATCGATCAAAAATTGATCATTTTGAGTAAACATAGTTCCAGGAGATCCAATAGATAAATATGAAAGAGGCATATCTTTTAAAAATTCATAAGCTTGAGTAGTTAGATTTTTAACGTTTTCTATTTTCAAATATTCAAGAGGAATATCTTTAAGGTAATACAATCCTTTATCATCAAACAAATCTGGATTAACGGTTATTTCTAAATGCTTTAATCCCTTCAGTTCCCTTAAACAGCACATATCACTGTTGTCGGCGAATGTTATAGTTAAATGCCTTAGGGCAGTATAGTATTTTAAATAAAAATTTAGTGGTAGATTTGTAGGAAGTTGAGTAACGGTGATCCTAGAAATGTTGTCTTTATTGAATGTCTTTACTGCTTCCATGATACTATCTGGAGATTTTCTAGAAACCAAGTGGGCGCCAAAATACTCGGAAAACGCATCTTGAAGGTCTTCACTCATTTGAAGTTGAAGGAAGCAAATATTTTTATAGATCTGACTAATGGTGTCAAAACTTTCCTCAGTATCTTCAACTTTACTATCTACTAAATCCTGTATACGCCCAAAAAAAAGATCTAAAATTCCTTGAATATCATACTTTTGAGCAAGTCTTGCAATATCAAACTGTTGATCGATATTTTCGGAGTCAAAATAGGAATGATTTCCATTAAAATAATCAAGAAATACTACGAATTGTTCTTTTGAATCATCATGTATAACGATGTTCTTTTGTTGTGCTTCAGCAAAATTGTGAGTGAACATGGCTTTGAAATAAGGACTTGAGGCCGCCAATATTTTTTTCATAAAATTAGGAAAAACTGCTACCTCTTCTTTTTCAAAAGTAATAGTGAAATCTTTGAAAATCTCTTCATCCTCCGGTAAAAGATATCCTTGTGGAATGAAAGATTTGCAAAGTTCTAAAATTTTTAAGATTTCTTTAGGATAATTAAAAGTTAAAGCATTCTCAGATAAAGTATTCTCATTTAAAGTAAATTCCAAACATTTATGGATGACTTTTGCGATGACATTCTTCGAAATAACTTGACCATCAATAGCCTCCTGTACTTTGGAAATGATCTCTGGGCACATGTCAATCGTTATATCAGAGCTCTGCCAGTCTTTTTGAGCTAAGTCGCACATGTATTGTACAAGCTGAGAGACCTTTATTTCATCACCCAATAATTTCTCTAGAGACTGTGAGTGTGCGATAGTATCAACATAGTTTTCTTCCTGAGCAAGTTTCATATGTTGATTAGCAAAAGCTCTTATTTTTTCCTTTAATTCAAAAAATTTATTTGTTGTACTTTCAAATTCAGATGAGGGTTCGTTATTTTCAGTAAGACCTACCGATTCATTTGAAGTCCTCGCTATTTTTTTAGGGCGGCTAATATCACGATCTTGAAGATTATTCGCAGAATGGGGATTGCTTCCGGATTCTCCGATAGAGGCAATGATTGGTTGAGGGATTGGTTCTATATAAGGGCGTTTAGTTCCTTGAGGGTACGGGGGTTGAGATTTCAGAGGACCTGTATTAACTGATGAGAATTCCATAGTTTGTTCCTTTATAGTTATTGAATTAATGTTTTTTAATACTTGATGTTTTTACAATAT
>Ga0206843_10034_pt1 | contig 48989 bp, 28 predicted proteins | sample Alteio_BWOrgCont_21_FD_152869 | JGI IMG/M metagenome (GOLD analysis project Ga0206843, IMG submission 152869) | Enriched cells from forest soil in Barre Woods Harvard Forest LTER site, Petersham, Massachusetts, United States -... | ecosystem: Environmental > Terrestrial > Soil > Temperate forest >...
CAGGTCAGGCGTGCCGCCATTAACTGCCGCTATTGCAGAACCGACCTGGATCAGTATGATAAAAACTGAATTAGACGCGGGTCGCCCTGTTATGTATACAGGGCAGGGGGACGATGGCGGCCATTGCTGGATATGTGATGGATATAATTCAGCCAACAAGTTCCACTTTAATTTTGGGTGGGGTGGGTATCTTAACGGCTACTTTACTGTAGATCATGTTGAACCGGGTGATCTAACATGTATTTCATCTGGCAAAAATTAAAAGGCTAACAGCTTTAATAAAATTAGGGAATTATTCGTGAATATAATAAAACGGCAAAGGCGCCCTTTCCAGACGCCTTTGCTATTCAACTCTTATTGTATTTACTATTGTGGTTTATATACTAACCTGCCTGTAGTGGCTGCACCATCATTATTTACAAATCTATAAATGTATGTACCCGGCGCCAGCAGGCCTGGCATACTGAAGGATGAGGTAGATTCTTTAATATCAAACTGCCCTACTGTTTTGCCTTCCATTGAGATAAGGTATAAAACACCAGTATTGGTTGTTGTAACTGTGAATGTTCCTGATGTTGGGTTCGGGAATATCTGCAGGCCATTTTGTGCATTTACAACGGTAGGCGTTTCTGTTTCTGTACCTGGCTCTTCTTTCCGGGCACGGGCAGTTATTGTTATTTTCTTTGTGGCGCGCGCAGTGGCACAACTATTAGTTACGGTATAAGAAATGGTAGCGGACCCTGTAGCTACACCTCTTACTACTCCGGCTGTGCTTACAGTTGCCTTAGCTGTGCTGCTGCTGCTCCATACACCACCTGCTGATGCGTCGGTCAACGCAATTGTAGCAGCCACCGCAACGCTGGCTGCACCACTTATAGTCCCTGCTGTTGGCGTAGCGTTAACTGTTACCACCTTCGTGGCAACCGCAGCACCGCAAGTACCGGTTACTGTATAAGATATAGTAGCTGTACCGGCAGCTACTCCCCTTACCGCTCCTGCTGTGCTTACACTGGCTTTTGCTGTATTGCTGCTGCTCCATACGCCGCCTGCTGTTGCATCGGTCCAAACTGTGGTAGAACCAACGCATACAGTGGCTGTGCCTGAGATGGCGGCTACTGTAGATGCTGCACCAACTGTTACTATTTTTGTAGCAACAGCCGAGCCACAAGTACCGGTTACCGTGTAAGATATTGTTGCCGTACCGGCAGCTACACCTCTTACTACACCGGCTGTACTTACGCTTGCCCTGGCAGTATTGCTGCTGCTCCATACGCCGCCTGCTGTTGCATCGGTCCATGGGGTGGTGGCGCCTATACAAACGGTTGCCGTACCAGAGATAGCTGCTGCTGTTGTTGCGGCATTAACCGTTACTACCTGCATAGCTATTGCTGAACCGCAGGTACCAGATACGGTATAAGATATAGTAGCCGTACCTGGGGCAACACCTCTTACAACACCCGCAGTGCTTACGCTAGCCCGGGCGGTATTGCTGCTGCTCCATACGCCACCTGCTGTAGCATCGGTCCACGAAGTTGTAGCACCTCCACATACTGCAGCAGTTCCGGATATAGAAGCTACTGATGTTGCAGCATTAACTGTTACTACCCTGGTAGCCACGGCTGAGTTACAGCCATTGGTCACTGTATAAGATATGGTGGCCGTACCCGGAGCTACGCCGCGCGTAACACCTGATGTGCTTACTGAGGCTATGCCTATATTGCTGCTGCTCCAGGCACCCCCTGCAGTTGCATCGCTGAGTGCAGTGGTAGCTCCTGTACAAACTGTTGCTGTGCCAGTAATAGAGGCTACCGTAGCCAGTGGATTTATCGTAACAACGGCCGAGGTTACACAGCTGCCGATAGCATAGCTTATGGTAACAGTACCTGTTACATTGCCAGTAACGATACCGGTACCTGCACCTACAGAAGCGTTTGTATTAGAACTGCTCCAGTTACCACCACCAACAACATCGGTCAATGTGATAGAAGAACCAACACAAACTGATGATAGACCCGCGATAGTTGAAGGCGCCTGGCTCACGGTAATATTAGTGGTGATGGAACACCCTGTAGAAAGTTGATACGCAACAGAGCTGGTACCCACAGATACACCGGAAACAACGCCGGTGCCTGCATCAATAACAGCTACACCTGTATTACTGCTGCTCCAGGTACCACCGCCTGCATCTGTGAGGGTTGCAGTAGTGCCGGTACAGATAGTAGATGACCCGGAAATATTAGCGGGTAATGGATTTATTGTTACGATAGTAGGTACGCTGCACCCTGCACCCAATGAGTAATTAATAGTAGCAGTGCCTGCGCCAGTACCGGTAACGATACCTGATGAAGGATCTACTATAGCAATTGCTGGCGCACTGCTTGTCCAAGTGCCGCCACCTACCGTGCTGGTAAGCGCAGTAATAGCGCCGGAACAAATTACAGCGTTACCTGTAACGCTGCCAGCCGATGGACTAACTGTTATAGTTGCTGTGGCTAAACAACCAGCCAGCGAAACGTAAGATACTGTTTCTGTACCCTCAGCAACGCCATACAATGCGCCTGTAGCCGGGTCAATTGTTGCTATGCCTGTACCTGTTGTGCTCCAGGCGCCGCTACCAGCAGCGTCTGATAAATTGATGGATGAGCCAACACAAACACCCCCAGCGCCAGAGATTGGCGATATAGGGTTGACTACCACACTGGCAGTAGTGCTGCAATTACCTAACGAATAAGTAACGATACCAGTACCAGCCGAAATAGCGGTTACAACACCTGAGCCATCAACCGATATACTTGCAGATGTGCTGCTCCAGACGCCACCACCAGCAGCATCGCTTAGTGTAAGTGTAGCGCCCTGGCAAACAGAGCCGCTACCTGATATAGCCGAAGGAGCCATGTTTATTGTTACATTCGCGGTTGCAGTACAGCCAGCAGCTGAGGTGTAAGTTATTACAGAAGTACCTACCCCCGCGCTATATACAGTACCAGATGCAGGCAGCATAGTGGCAACACCGGTGTTACTGCTGCTCCATGTGCCGCCACCTGTTGCATCTGCAAGCGTGGTTGTGGCGCCATTGCAAATACTTAAAATACCGGTTATAGGTGAGATGGCATTAACTGTTACTATTTGTGTTGCCGTGCAGCCTCCTGCGGTGTAAGTAATAGTAGCGGTACCCGCCACCATACCGGTAACTATACCGGTAGCGGCATTAACTGCGGCAATTGAAGTGTTTGAGCTGGTCCATGTGCCGCCTGTTGTGGCATCGGAGAGTGCAGTTGAAGAACCTACACACAGTGTTGGTGCACCACTGATAGGTGGGGCAGCGCAGGACACCCCGCAGGTGCTGAACGAGAAACCTGCCGATGCATTGCCGTTAGCTACTACCTGTAATGTATACGTGCCTGCAGGCAATGTAGCAGGCAATACGAACTGGACAGTATCTAACGCGCTACCGGTCATTACGGCGCCCAGCCTGTTCCAGTTATAGGTACGGGCGTAGTATACATTGGTGCCTGAAGTGAGGCGTACCAGCGGATAATTAGATGCATTCTGCCAGTCGTCGCCGTAAGCTGCGCCTTCAGTGATACCATTAAACAATGTACCTGTTGCTTTAAATGTATCGCATGCTGCTGGCCTTATTACGTTGCTAACTGTTGGCTTACCGGCTGCAAGTGGCGAACCGCCTGGAGTGTATATATAATAAGTAGAGCTGCCCTGGTAAGAGAACATGATATTACCATCGGGCAGGCAAACCATATTTTGTATAAAAGTTGGGAACCCCGAGGCTAAAGTGCCTCCAAATGGTGTGTTTACAGTAGTAAAAGCATTGGTAGTATAATTGTATTCGAAGTAAACAGAAGAATCGGGGAAGTGATCTCCGGCTGTTGGTGTTGGTGATACAACGCAAAGAATATTACCATTGACCATCATAGCCGCCGGCGCATCGGGCGCGCCTTGTGGCGCCCCGGGAAAGTTAGGGCCTGCTACCCAGCTGCCAGGCGCAGTAGTGCCTGATGGTGTGTAAATAGCTGTGGTAGCCGCAGAGCCGATGAAAAACACTTTACCGTTTGGCAACAAAAAGCCTGCACCTGCTTCATCGCCATAAGGATCGTAAAGACCGACTGGCACATTTGCATCAGCTATCCAGGTACCACCTGTAGGAAGAGCTGCATTTGGAATGAATCTTTCCGAATTTGTGGTAAGCCTGTTCACGAAAAGAACACTGCCATCGGGCAGCTTTACCCATGCTGATTCGTTATGGATGCCTGTGGCCACAGGGCCAGCTACGTATCTATTAGAATCAGGTTTATATATGAATGTATGCCGCAGATCGCTGGCCACTGCTGCCTGCAAAACGTAACCGTTAGGTAACAATACAGAGTTAGCGTCTGATATATTTAACCCCGGTACCGGGCATGCAGTCCATGCGTTCGTGAGCGGATTATATGTTTCGCCTTTTGCCAGGCCGCTTCCGTACTCGCCGCCGGCTACATACACGCGCCCATCTCTAAGCACCTGCGATGAGAAGTACAAACGGTCATCGAACATTGCTGAAGTTGATGTCCATGTACCTGTCTTATAACTTCCATGGGCATCTGGCGTCAATATATCCCAAACATTACCATTACTGCTGCCCGACGATGTTTTACACATAATGGTGCCATTGGTCATCACCAGCATCACACCGGAGTTTGCATGGGGTGCATGAGCCGTCACTGTACTCCATGTGCCCTGCGCAACTGACTGGCACACAAACAATAACATACTCACAGAGAGTAATAATGATACTTGGAAGGCTCTCTTCCTGCCTGGCAATTTTCCGGCTTGTAACGCTGCATGTAAATTCATAAAAAAAGTTTATTGGGCCTGGAAACAAATATTAATTGAAAAATGCTACTTAAAGTAATTGTTAAAATTTGGTTTGTTAAAAATAATGAAATACTTTTAATTCAGAATTAAATTTTTTCAAAACTGCAAGAATTTTACGGATTAATGAAACAGAAGATCATTAATATTTCCCGGAACGGTTTTTTAAGAATTTTAGTAATAAGAAGGAGTTAACCTGTTGTATGAAATATCGTGGGGCTTTATTAATAATTTTGGCTTGTATATTGTTTTTTCAATGTGCTACGCGAAGCAAAGTAACCTATGATATTCCGCCTAATTATCCTGAAGAAAGAAAAAAAGAGATCATAGCGTTGTTTAACAAGGGTAAAGAATTATACAAGGCAAACTGTTCTGAATGCCATGGCATTTTTACGAAAGGGAAAGACAATATGCCTGATTTCACGACAACACAGCTTGATAATTATTCGACGAGGTATATAAAAGGGGATCTGAAAAATCATGCAGTGGCAAGACAAATGAGCCCGGAACAATTGAATAATGTATTGCTTTTTTTGCGCTATAAGAAAACAAAAAAAGCAGATACAACAGCAGGCAAAGTGAAACGATTAAATAATTAATACGAAAGAACCTACTGATCTTCAGATCAAAACATCATTCCTAACGGACTTAAAAAACAATGTGTTATGAAATTTCCATTATTGATCATCGCTAATTTATTCTTCCTGTTTGCATCGGCGCAAAATGTACCTGCTAATATTTATGGCTTTAAAGTGCCGGCACTGAATGGCAGCACCATAGACCTGGCACAATACAAGGGCAAAAAAATACTGATCGTGAATACGCCTGAAGAGGCTGATTTCTCCAAACAATATTCTGAACTGGAGGCGCTGTATCAACAGTATAAGGATAAGCTGGTGATCATTGGTTTTATTACCAACGACTTCCAGATAGAACCGGGATCAAAGAAAAACCCCGCCCGTGCAAAAAACTATAAGGTCACTTTCCCCTTAGCTGCAAAAGTATTGGTGAGAGGAGATAATATGGCGCCTATCTACAAATGGCTTACGCAAAAACAATACAATAATTTTGAAGACACCGAAATAAAATGGGATTTCCAGAAATTCCTGATCAATGAAAATGGTGTTCTGGTTGCTGATTTCGACCCGATGACCAAGGCTGACAGCAAAGACATAGCAAGCGCATTACAAAAGTAATTTAACGATTTTACTCATCCCCAAAAGGCCTACCCATTCACGGTAGGCCTTTTTGCTTATCCCCATAGATTTCACCGGAGGCTATTCATAGAGGAGTGCTTCGGCTTCTTAGCTTAATGACATTGGGTTACGAGGCCAGTTGACAGTAGCTACTAATCAATTTCCAGAGGGCCAGAGGGTGGCTATTACAGCGTTTCTAACATGGAGCGGAATTGATAGCCCCGTACATCATCACAAAAAATGGCGCCCACCCGGAAACCGGGCGGGCGCATACTATAATTTCTATAACAATTACTTTTTCACCATAGTCACAAATACCTTGTCGTTGAGTTTCATGGGGTATTCTTTGCGCATTTTTTCATTCCATTGTTTTTCCAGGTAGTCCTGGTATTCAGCTACAGCATATCCACGGGCTTCGTCAAGCGATTTCTGGCCGGGGCCAGTGTATACTTCTTTCGCATTTATTGCCGTGTACGGGCCATTTGGCGGAGCAATGATCTTCATCTTGTTTTTTTGAAGATCTTCTTTTGACGCATCTTTAAAGTGAGAGAATTCATAACGGCCGCGCTGTATGGAAACAGCATCTGGGTGGTTGCCAACATTTAATTGCTTTACAATGTCTTCATCAGATATGCGTGCATTGATCATAATGAGGCCGGTATCAAGAAATGCCCTCGTCTTGAACTTATATACTGCACCTTCAAACCCTGGCTCCCACATATACTTACTCTTATGGCCTTCATAAAATGCGGTTAGTCCCACAGTATCACGTGCGGCCTTGCTCCACACATTGCGATCCATCAATTCAAACAGCATGATACCATCGCGGTATTCTTCCATCAGGTTTTTAAACTCCGGGTTTTCTTCCACCAGCTTGTGCTCTTCAAAATCATTAACCACATTACTTACATACAGGTTATAGGCATCATGCACCACTACGTTCTTAGGGCCATTTAGCTTGCCATGCGTAAGCGTTTCAACAAACAATGCAAAATCGCTCTGCAGGTAGTTTTTGCCGCCAAGTGCGAAAACAGGTTTGGTCATGTTCTTATAGTTTTCCGCCTTTATTGTTTTAGCGTCCTTACCTGTGTCAGAAACCGTGGCCAGCTTATCAGATATCTCTTTTACGTTTGCCGGATATTCTTTAAAGCCATTCTTCTCTTTTACCTTATTGAAGAAATAATCCCTTGCAGTTTGTGCACGTGAGTCGTTTTCTACCTTATGTTTGATCTGGGTATACAATGTATCATAAGGCGCTAAAGGAATTTTGGCTACCAGCTTCAGGATGTGAAAACCATAATCGGTTTTAATGGGTTCTGAAATGTCGCCTTTCTTTTTGAGTGCAAAGGCCGCATTTTCCAGTACGGGCACATACTTACCTACGCCAAATGGCTTGATAACACCGCTGTCCTTTTTAGAATAAGTATCGTCGGAATAGGCATCAACCATTTCATAAAATGGAGTTCCTTTTTTAAGCATAGCCTCTACGCTGTCGGCACGTTTACGGCCAGCGTCAATGCCCGCTGTCCCTTGGGCTTTCGACACCTTTATCATTATCTGGGCTACCTGCACCTGGCCCCTGTCGGCGCGTTTTTCTATTACCTTAATAATATGATAGCCAAACTGGGTATGCAACGGAGCTGACACCTTACCTACGGGTGTAGTATAGGCTACATTTTCTATAGGATATACGGTTTGAAAAGCGGTAATAAACCCAATATCACCACCGTTTTCCCTGGAACCTTTATCGTCAGAAAATTCTCTTGCCAGGGTTTCGAAGTCAGCTTTTTTGCCCTCAATGAGATGATAAATGCTGTCTATTTTCGCGTAGGCCGCAACTGTATCTGACCCTGCTGGACAACTGATAAGGATGTGCTCAATATGCACATCTTCCTTCATGCGGTCGTAGGCCTCATGTATCAGCCTGTTTGTCACCTGCTCATCGGTAAGATAGTTTTTTGCGAGCTGCTTGCGGTAATTATCAAGCTCATTGTTAATGGCTTGTACGGTATCCAGCTTTTGTTTATCGGCCTCAGCTACTTTCATGCGAAACAATGAATAAAGGTCGAGGTAGCTCTTAAGCGCAGTGTCCGACATGTCGGGTTTCTTGTTGATACTGTTCTTTTTGTAAACCCTCAGAAATTCATCTTTTGATACTGAATAGGGACCGTAAGTGAATAAAGTTTGTGCATAGCCCGACATCATACAGATACCAGATGTAAGGCAAGTTAAAACCAGCTTTCGCATTTTTATGTGTGTTTTTAAATTTTATGACTTTGTTTTAGTTGTACCTGCTTTATCTTTTTTTGCTTTTTTTTCCAGCATATCTACCAGCCCTGCTATATTGGTGTGGTCGAGCCTTTTACCCCTGATGATCTTTTTTTCATCAAGCAAATATATAGTAGGCGTGCTATACACATCATACTTACCCCTCCAGTCGCCCACATGCTCATGATCCCATGTATTGGTCCACTCTCCCAGTTTGTTCTTTGTAATAAAGTCTGTAATAGCCTTTTCCTCTCCCTCGGTAGCTACTGTAAATATCTTTACCCCTTTTTTCTTTAAAACTGCGTTGTACACAGAATCCAGCGCCGGTAACTCGTGCTGGCAATGTCCGCAACTTGGTGAATAAAATATCAGCAAGGTATAATCGCTCTTTCCGTCATACAGGCTTTCATCTTTTTTCGTCATCACGTTTGGCAGCTTTACCGCAGGGGCAAGATTACCTATAACGTTTGGCGCTATTTTCTGGGCACGGTCCATGTATTTGGTCAGCTCATCGTTACTGAGCCATACGGCATCACCCTTCATGTAATAATTCTCTACCAGGTATACAAACACCTCATCCATACCCATTATCTTACTGTCTTCTACATTACGTGTCAGCCACCAGAGTGTGTACTTGAACAAGTCCTTTGTGCCACGCGTTTTCCTCAGCAGCATATCGCTTTCTTTCTCCACACTGTCGGGCCATGGAAGCACCAGCTTATTCATATACTCGGTGATCTTAGCATCGTATACCGGCGCGTGTATCAGCCTGTCGTCCTGGAAATTAAACCCGTCCCAGAAGTGATCTTTATAATAATTGTAAGCAAATGCCGAATCTTTTGTTTTGCCATCGGCAAGCAAATGTTCGCCCTCAGGAACCTGCGGCATTTCCAGTGCATTAAATATATTAGCAAGCAATGTACCAGGATGGCTTTTGGCATACTCGCGCCTGTAATTATTTAGCTCTTTCGAAGATGCGGCAGCCCTTTTGCGTATAGCGCTTGTGTCGGCAGCTGTTTTTGCCTCGCCATAATCTTTTTTCATCTGCTGCTGGCGCTGGCTATAGTCCTGCAGAAAATCCACATATTCCTGGAAGTGTTCGTTTTCAGCCGAGTTTTTAAATTTCACACCCTCGGGCAGTTTACTCAGATCTGCAGTGATGGTCATATCATCACCATTATTAGCAAGAAATTCAAAATAAGTTTTCCTGTCAGACATCAGCATCATGTAAATACCTCCTACAAACGAGGGGTCAGGATTATTGAACTCCGCTACCCCATTCTTGTCTAACCTTGCTGAATCTTTTTTATAAATAGTAGGCAGTGGCTTCCCATAATAATGCGCCAGGTACACCATAGAGTCTTTTGTCCCGGTAATTTTTAAACGAATATGATACCCATCGCGCCCAATAGCCTGCAGTGACATGCCGATAAGAAAAAGCATGACAATAAATAGAATTCGCTTCATATAAATTTTTAGATTAATCCCGCTTACAATACGGAAATAAAACCTCAATCGTTTGTTAGAAAACTCAAAAATAATTCATTAAATCGGTGTAACCCAATCTAATTAAAGTTAATCTGTATTTATAACATTTTTTATAAAAATCATAAAAAAAATAATGCAAGACGCAGGTCTTTTCGCTTCCTGAGATTTCTGGTCCTACCTTCTGAAAACAAAAGAGCGGAGCAGTAACCCTGCCCCACCCTTTTAAAAATTGCTTAGCATAGATCTCTTATTTCTCTACCACAAAATGGAACAGGTTGTTCTGGCCGCCCAAACGAACATTGAGCAAATACATTCCATTGGCCAGGTTGCCATTTAATATTATCTGCTGGTCGATCTTTCCGTTTGCCGCCATAACACTTATGGTGTATACTGCCTGGCCAAGCATGTTTGTCACCTGCAATGCTACTTCTTCATCACCGGCTGTAGCCAGGATGCCCTTAACTGTGAATACTCCCCTGTTAGGGTTGGGTACCAGGCTGATGTCGCTGCCTGCCGACGTAACCTGCTGAACACCTACATGGCTTATGTGTATTTTGCTGAAGCTGCTGCCTGTAAGGCCGGCACATATACCATTGCTTACAACCACACAGGAAACAGAGTCATTATCGTTAAAATTGCTTCCTGAGAACGTAGAATAAACAGCGCCCGGCACGATCACGCCATTTACAAACCACTGGTAATGTAATGTTGAGCTTCCACCAGTAACATGCGCAGTTAACGCCACTGTTTCGCCGGAAGATATTGTATTGTTTGGAGATACAGTGATAGATACTGTTGGCGTTGCAGGTGCATCAACTATCATGTTAATAGTATTGCTGGTGCCTGAATCCGCAGTGCGGCACTGGTAATTGCTACCTAGAATAAACTTAACAGCATCACCATTTGCCGGTGTGTAAGAGAACGACGTGCCAATACCCATGATGAGATTATTCACCACCCACGTAAGCGTGGGCGCAGAACCAGCGTAAGATGGCGCGGCCAAATAGGTAACCGACGTGCCCTGGCAAACAGCGGTGCCCGGAGTGGAGCTAATGCTAACAGCAGGAGCGCCATGAGGAAGAACATGGAGGCTAAGAGAACTGCCCGTAACTACAGGGCTGGCACAAGACGCGCTGCTGGTAAGCGTAACCACTATATTATCGCCATCTGCTGGCAGATAAGTATAAGTGCCGCCAGAAACAACTATTGGTATGCCATTCTTCGTCCAGGAATAAGTAGGAGTAAGCCCGCCATTAACCGTTGTGGCAGCAATATGAACAAGGCTGCCTCCGCACACAACATCGCCAATGCCTGTAGCCAGGCTTACCGATGGTGTTACCGCTGGGTCTGCAACTACGGTAGCTGTAGAGGTCATGGTAAAAGTACATGCAGTAGCCATATTAGTAGCTAACACATTATAGGCGCCGGCAACACTAGCTGACCCAAGGTCTAACGGGCCGGAAACGCCAGGTACCGACGAACCCATCGGCAAACCGGCATTATATAACTGATAGCTGATGCCTGTGTTAGAACCATCGAGGCCGATATGCACGCCAGCGCCTGATGCGCAATAATGGCCGCCGCCTGTAACGTTATAGACAAACGGCAAAGCATTAGTAACTACAGGAGCGGTACCTGCCATAGGGCTCACACAAGAAGTGGTACCGTCGTTTGCTACTACCGTATATACTTCGGCAAGGGCTTGAGCGCCAAAGTCGAGCGCACTGCCAGTGCCGGCAACCGGGCCGCCTACGTGCGTTACACCATAAAACAACTGGTAGTTAATGCCTGTTTGTGAACCACTGAGGCCTACATGCAAACCACCCGAGCCTGCACAATAACTGCCACCACCTGTTACCAGGTAAACGGTCGGCAACGGGGTAACAGTTGCTACTACAGTTGCAAAGCAACCTGTAGGCAAGTGGTAGGTAATTGTTGGCGTACCGGCAGTTAACCCTTTCAGGCTTCCTGTAGTAACATTAATGGTAGCCAGCGCAGCGTTGCTACTGGTCCATGTACCGCCAATTGTAGCGTCGCCTAAAGCAGTGGTGCTTGCAGCGCAGACATATGGAGTTCCGGTAATAGCTGTTGGCGCCGGATTAATTGTAATGGTTTTTGTAATAGAGCAACCGTTAACCGATGTGTAGGAGATAACAGCATTACCCGGAACCAACCCGGCAGCGAAGCCTGACGCATCAATTGTGGCGACTCCAGTACCTGCGGTGCTCGACCATGTGCCGGCTGTAGTAGCATCGGTATATAGTGTAGAACTCCCCTGGCAAACTGCACTATTACCAGAGATCGCCGCCGGAGGAACATTTACAGTCACCACAGTATGTGTGAAGCAACCTGAACCCAGGGTATAGCTAATGGTGGCTGTGCCTCCTAAAGCTCCGGCAACAACACCGGAGCTGGTGCCTACTGTGGCCACAGCCGTATTGCTGCTGCTCCAGCTGCCAAAGCCCGGATCTGTGAGCGTAGTGGTAGTTCCCCTGCACACGTTCGGCGTACCGGCAATATCATCGGGAGACAAAGCAACAGTTATTGCCGATGTTGCAGAGCAGCCATAAGGCAAAGAATAAGTAACATTAGCTACGCCCGGTGCAGTTGTGGTATAGACGCCTGTGGCAGGGTCTATGCTAACCGCGGAAGTATTATCGCTGCTCCATGCGCCGCCTGTAACTACGTCAGCTAATGTAGCGCCTAGTCCCGAACATATGAACGAAAGACCCGTAATACTTGCTAATGGGTTAACCGATACAACAGCTGTTGTCTTACAACCGGTAGACAACCTGTAGGTGATCATAGAAGTGCCTGGGGCAACGCCGGTGATAGAACCGCTGGTTGCATCCACAGATACACTTGAAGAGCTGCTGCTCCATGTACCATCGCTGGTAATGTTGCTAAGGAGTGAAGCCTGGCCTACACAGGCATTGGTATTTCCTATGATAGCAGATGGCAACGGCTTAACGTTGATATCAGTAGTGATCATACAAGTTGTAGGAAGCGTATAAGTTATTGTTGCACTCCCCGCAACAATACCGTTCACAAAACCTGTAGAAGGATCAATAACAACACTTGTTGTATTACTGCTTGTCCATACACCACCAGTCGTTGGTTCGTTAAGTGTGATGTTAACCCCTTCGCAAATGTTGTTTAGCCCGGTAATTCCTGCTGGAAGAGGGTTAATGGTAACTACGGTCGTCACCTGGCAACCGGTTCCAAATGCAAAAGTGATGGCAGGTGCGCCCGCACTTACACCAGATACAATACCAGAAGCATCTACGGTGGCAAGTGCATCATCGCTGCTGCTCCAGTTGCCCGACCCTGCACCTTCGGTTAACGTTGCAGTAGATCCTGCACAAACAACTGCTGTGGCGGTAATTGCATCGGGAACAGCATTAACCACTATACCCGCAACAGTATTGCAGCCGGTAGGCAATACATAAGTAATATTTGGTGTGCCGGGGCTGTTACCTGTTACCACACCCGAGTTTACACCAATGCCTGCAGTACCATCGCTGCTGCTCCAGGTGCCACCTGTAATGTCGTCGGCCAATGTTATCGTAGAGCCAGCGCATACATTTGAGAAACCGGTAATAACAGACGGCGCCTGGTTAATAGTAACTGTTGCGGTTCTTACACAACCGAGATCGTTAGTATAAGATACCGTTGCTGTGCCGGCGCTCACGCCACCGGCAATTCCACCAAACGCGTCAATGGTAGCGATTGAAGTGTTCGCACTGCTCCATGTACCGATGCCTGAAGCCACAGAAAGATATGTAGTAAGGCCTGTACATACATTCATTGTTCCGTCAATATTTGGAACAGGGCCATTTATAGATACAGAAGTAGTGGTAGTGCAGCCGGTGGGCAGCGCATAAGTAATTGTTGAAAGACCGGGAATTACAGCGGTTAGTATTCCTGAAGCTGGGTCAATTGTTGCCGCCGTAGTAAATGAGCTGCTCCATGATCCGCCGCTGGTTGCATCAGCCAGCGTTACCGTAATACCCTGGCAGGTAGTTGTGGTACCGGTAATGGCAGCAGGTAATGGATTTACTGTTACTATAGCGCTTCCGGTCATATTAGTAGTACAGGTAGGCGTGGCTACGTTGAAAGCAGTTGCGGTATATGTGCCGCCAGTGGTCATATTGCCGAAAGAGAGGATGCCGGTGGTACCATTCAAAGAATCATTGAGGTATGTGCCATCCAGGTATAGTTTATAACGCACACCTGTTTGAGAGCCGCTCAGCCCAACCGCCGCGCCAGTGCCTCCTGCGCAATACGCCGCGCTGCCAGTAACGTTGTAAGCAGTAGGTGGGGCGTTCATCACAATGTTGGTTCCGTTATCATTAGAACTCAATATAGCCGGGTTAGTATTTACCACACGAACACGGTAATTACCCACCGCTGTGCCCGCAGGAATAGATACAGAAATAGGAGAAGTAGCCCCGGTGCCTATAATATTGGCAGTAGTATTTGCAGGGAAGGTACCTCCGGGGTTAGATAGCTGAACTGACCAGGCGCCTGTATAAGTACCTGCACTGGTGAAGGCAACACTTATAGGGTTGGCAGCTGCATTACAGAAAGGGCCGTAAGTGGCGGCAGTTGTGGCAATAGTATTATAAACAGGATAAGGAACACCGTCTACAGATACGTTATCAAACCGGTTGTTGCCGCTGATACCGGTAGTATGATTGACAAAATGGATGCGGAATACCAATTTCGGGTTGTTATTCACTCCTGAATCCGATGTAAAATTTACCGAGATTAATTTAAATGTAGGCCATGCAGAATCAAATGGTTCAGACAATAGCGCCGTATTCCATGTCACGCCACTGTCTTTACTGTAATCAAACCATTGTTCGCCATCACCACTTCCCGTGCTGGATGACTCTGAAGCATAAGACACGACAATGTCGTGATAGCCGGTTGTAGGTATGTAATAATAAAGGTAAGCACTGTCAAGAGGATTCCGGGGCCTGATAGACGTACCTGCAGGTGCGCCAAAATGAGCATTAACATTGCCATCCGATGCGTTGGCATCCATTAACGTGGTCATTGCACTATGCCATGTGGGAGATGTGCCGGAAAATGTTCCTAAATATATGCGTGCCTGGGTGGGGTCTATGAGAGAAAAGTCAGCATTGATAGATCCGAGAGGGAAAGTGTGCGGGTAGGTATATGTAGTAGTATAGGTATTAAAACTCCAATAATGAATAGTTACCGGGGCTACCAATGTATCGGCATCTACTGATATATTGTCGAAACGGTTATTACCTGATGTTCCTGTATTGCGGCCAACAAAGTGAATACGGAACACTAATTTAGGATTATTATTTGCAGCAGGATCCGTGATGGCTACACTTATTCTTTTGAAGGTTAGTAAGGCCGAGTCAAACAGCTTAGATAAGCCTGTTGTAGTCCACGTTGTTCCGCTATCTGTACTATAATCAAAGTATTGATATTGGTCGCCGCTTGCGAAACTGGATGATTGGGTGCCGTACGACACTAATATATTCTTGTAATTAGTAGTAGGTATATAAAACAACAGGTACATGCTGTCCATCGGGTTGCGGGGACGCATATAATAGCCTGCTGGTGTGCCTAAACGTAAGTTAACAGTATCATAGTCGGATGTTACGGCTGCTGCAAAATCAAGGATATTAACGGAGCTAGAATTGTGATATAAAGCAGAGATCCCAGGATATTTTGTAAAAACCACACTTGCTTTCGTTGGGTCTATACGGGAATAATCTGCATTAAACGGTGCAGGAAAGTTGGGGTAAGCGTAAGGTGGAGTGGTATTGTAAGAGTTAAAATTCCAGTAGTGTAACAGCGTACCCTGCGCATTACCGGTTACATTAAATACAAGAACTGCGCTTAAGCAAAGTAAAGCGGCAAGTAAATTCTTCTTCATTATAGCTGATTTTGCCACAAAGAAATACCTGCATTGTTATCGGGATATTATCGCAATATTATGGGGACGTTAAGAAAACGCAACGTGAATTGGCTAAATTTAGGCCTGAAGTCAATTGCATGCTAAAAAAAATATGCAGTATGTGGGTTAGCGGCAAAAACCCGAACCAAAAACCAGGGCAGCTCTTTACGGCTACGAAGATCACATTAAATAAAAGGCAGTAACTTATCATAGTTCCTGCCTTTTTAAAATGGTAATTAATTCTATTGTTCGATAACGATGTGGAATACACTCTTTTCTCCTTCGGAACGCACCACCAGCAGGTACATGCCATTTTTAATTAAACCACGATTGGGCGATACCACTTTATTTAGCTCACCATTCTTCGCCGTTACCACATCTTTATATATTACCTGGCCCAGCATATTTGATAGCTCCAGCAATACTTCTTCCGTATTCGAGGTACCTAATGTCCCTGAAATGGTAAATTCACCCTTATTAGGATTTGGCGCTATCCTGATATTGCCGGAAGACACCAGTTGCTGCAACCCTACCCTGTTACTGATCAATATAGTTGTTGTAGCAGTTGCGGTTTGTCCGGGGCATGTGCCGCTGCTGGTCACGGTACAGGTAACTACGTCGCCATTAACAAACGCGTTGCTGATATAAGTTGCAGCAGTAGCGCCAGCTATAGCAATTCCGTTTACCTTCCACTGGTATGTAGGTGCAGGGCCTGCACTGGTAGCGGTCGCAGTTAGCGTATCGTATTGCCCGGCAATTATAGTTGTGCCAGGTGTGGCGGCAATAGTAACAGCAGGCAGTACTACCGGCTGCACCGTCATAATAACTGTAGCATTTACAGTATCTGGCGACGCACATGCTTCGCTGCTGATCAGTATTGCTTTTACTACATCGCCATTAGCCGGAGTATAAGAGTAGGACGATCCTGCCGCCGTTACGCTTGCACCGTTCACCTTCCATTGATACACCGGGCTCGGGCCACCATTTGCAATAGAGGTAGTGAATGTAACCGGAGTTCCGGTACATACCACACCGCCCAGGCTTGAAGTTACGGTTACTGATGGCGCAACCAATGGAGTTGTTGTTATACTCACACTGTCTGGCATGTGATCAGTACATCCTGCAACTACGCTGGTAGCTATAATCCCATAGGCGCCAACAGTTGTATGCAGCCCAAAGTCGAGCGCTCCGCCCGAGCCGGCAACACTGGCGCCTACTGCAGTTGCTCCATCATATAACTGGTAGTGAGCGTCGATAGAAGAAGAGCTTAAACCGATATGCACACCCGGCCCGCCAATGCAATAGCTTCCGCCACCAGTAACAGCATATGCCGCGGGCAACGAAACGATAGCTATCGCAGTTCCACTCATATCGCTGCTGCAAGAGGTTGCTGCATTTGTTGCGGTAACGGAGTAAAAACCAGCCGAAGTTTGCAAGCCAAAATCGATATTGGAATAAGTGCCGGGAACTGGAACTCCAACCGGTGTAGCGCCATTATACAACTGGTAATTAACACTGGCAAATGAAGAGCCAAGGCCAATATGCAACCCTGCGCCACCAATACAGTAAGAGCCTCCGCCAGTTACGGGGTAAGCAGTAGGTAATTGGTTTACAGTAAAGGCCTCCGTAGCGAAGCAGAGCGAACCAAGCGTATAGGTGATGGAAGTAACACCTGCAGCAATACCCATAATGGTGCCATCGGGCCCGGCTGTAGCTATGATGACATCGTGGCTGCTCCATGTGCCACCAGGGATCGCATCAAACAAGGTTGTTGATGCACCTGCGCAAACAGCTGTTGTGCCGCCAATAGCCGATGGCAAGGCATGAACAGCGACAGTAACCGCATTAAAGCATCCGGAACTATTGGTAAATGATATCAAAGCAGTACCAGCCGATACACCATAGACAACTCCGGAAACATCGACAGTGGCAACTGAAGAATTGCTGCTGCCCCAGGTACCGGCAGCAGTATCATGCAAAGCCGTAGTAAGCCCGATGCAAAGATTTGTGTTGCCCGTAACAGGCCCAGGCAATGGGCTCACTATAAACGATGTAGTGTTAGAGCAGCCTAAAGGTATCGTGTATGTAACACTAGCTACACCTGGGCCGGCGCTGGTCACAAGGCCCGTATCAGAAACAAACACAAGAGAGCTTGTCCACGACCCTCCTGTGAGCGTATTGCTTAGCGCCATGGTAGCACCCAGGGCACAAATATTACTTACGCCAGTTATAGCAGGCACTTGCACCACATCAATTGATCTTGCAAAAGCACACCCTGTAGAAATGGTATAACTTATTATAGCAGATCCTGCCGAAACTGTAGTAAGAAGCCCAGAAGAACTAACAGTAGCCACATCGGTATTAATGCTGCTCCAAGTGCCACCCGTAGTTACCTCACCTAAAAGTAAAGTTGACCCAAGGCATACACCGGATGGGGCAGTTATTACTGCGGGCAGAGGGTCTATAGTTATGTGGGTCGTATTCACGCAGCCTACATCAAGCGTATAAGTAATGGTAGCAACACCTGTCGACCCTCCTCTCACAATTCCTGTTGCGGGGTCAATGCTGGCGACATACATGTTACTGCTGCTCCATGTCCCGCTGCCCACATCACTCAAGCCTGTCAAAGAGCCGGAACACAGTTCCCCGGCTCCGGAAATGGGGCCTGGAATAGGATTGACTGTAAGCATAGTAGTAGCCGGGCATATTGCGGTGATATAGCTTATAGTTACTGTACCAGCCGATATGCCGGTAACCACTCCGCCGCTATTTACGGTAGCTATTGCATTGTCGCTGGTACTCCATGCGCCACCGGGAAGCGGATCTCCTAACGCTGTTGTCAACGCCTCACAAACATGAAGTGTACCCGTGATAGAGGGCGCAATAGAATTAACAGTAACCACCTGGGTAGCTATGCAGGTAGTAGGTAATGTATAGGTAATTGTGGGTGCACCCGCCCCTACACCGGTTACCACGCCTGTATTCACATCCACTGTAGCAAGTGCCGTATTACTACTGCTCCACGTGCCGGTGGCAGGCAAACTGCTTAATGGTGTATTTAACCCAAGGCAAACGTAACCTGATACGGTAATAGAAGAGGGCAAAGGATTTACCGTGACAACGGCAACAGCCACGCAACCTGTAGGAATAGTATAACTGATAGTATCATTACCGGGAACAATGCCGCTAACAATACCCGTTGCTGTTGTTGTAGCAATGGAGATAGCGCTGTTGCTCCATGTGCCGCCTGTTACAGCATCTGTGAGCGACGTGTTAAGGCCCATGCACACCTGCGCAGTACCGGAGATAGGTGCAGGCAGTGGGTTGATAGTGACAGCAGCTGTTACCGTGCAGCCAGAGCCCAGTGAATAAACAACAGTTGCGGTACCGGCAGACACACCGGTTACAGCGCCGCTCGATGATCCCACGGTAGCTCTTGATAACGGAGACACGCTCCATGTGCCGCCACCTGCGCCATCGTTCAACGAGGTCGAAGAGCCTACACATGTGTGCAGCGTTCCGAGTATAGCTGTAGGAACTGTGTTCACCGTAACGCTGGTTAACGTAGTACAGCCGGCAGGCAAGATATAAGTGATCGTTGCCCCCCCCGGCGCCACACCATATACGGTGCCGCTACCGGAGACAGTGGCTATTGACATAGGTGCGCTGCTCCAGGTGCCGCCGGTTACGGAAGGAACTAATGTGCCGGTAGAACCAACACAAACACCGGTAGGCCCACTCATTGTAGCTACAGGATTAACAGTTATTGTTTTAGTGACGCTGCAGGAGCCTATTGCATAAGTAATAACAGCGCTACCTGCTGCTATACCAGAGACTGACCCTGAAGAACCGACAGACACATTTGTGTTCAAGCTGCTCCAGCTGCCACCTGTAACACCATCGGTTAGTGATATTGACTGCCCGGCACACAATGTTGCAGTCCCTGGTATAACTGACGGCGCAAGGGTAACGGTAACAACAGTGGTTGCCGGGCAACCCGCCACGGTATATGAAATTGTTGAAGTGCCAATACCTGCGCCGGTAATACTACCTGTGCTGCTTACAGAAACAGCTGTGCTGGTGCTGCCCCAGGTTCCGCCACTTGTCGCGTCATTTAAAGAGGCTGTAGTGCCGGCGCAAATATTCGTTGTTCCCGTTATAGCCGCCGGTGACGCATTTATGGTCACAGCCTTTGTTACCGTACAACTTGATCCGCCAAGCGAATAGGTAATAGTGGCAGCGCCGGGTGTACCACCTGTTACCTGCCCGGTGAGAGAACCTATATTGGCAGTCGATGTATTGCTGCTGGTCCATAACCCACCGGTTACAGCATCAGAAAATGAAACAGTTGTTGCCGCACAGATCGTTGCCGGGCTAATTATTGCGCCTGGGGCCAGGCTTACTGCTACAGGTGTTGTTATCGAACAGCCATCCGGTAACGCGTAAGTAATATTTGCAGTTCCCACCACTATCCCTGAAAGCACCCCGGCCGCATTTACTGTTGCTGTAGAGGTGTTACTGCTCGTCCATGTACCTCCCGTTGCCACATTTGTAAGGCTGGTTGTTGCCGATGCACACACCGTTGTCGCCCCACCTATTATTGAAGGAGAGGTATTTATACTAACGGTCGTAATAGCCTGGCAACCACCGGGAGTAGTATATATAATTACCGTGGTACTGCCAGAGTTCATACCGGTCACCACGCCTGAGTTTAAGCCAACGGAAGCGTTGGTATTACCCGAAGACCATGTACCCCCGGTAATAGCATCGCTTAAGGTAGTGGTAGCGCCTGCACACATATTGGTAACCCCGGCTATCGATGCCAGTGGGTTAACCGTCACCACTGCTGTGGAATAACAGCTTGAAGTGGTATAGCTGATGGTAACGGTTCCTTGCCCTACACCTGTCACCACGCCACCATTGGTTACTGTAGCCAGTGTAGTACTGCTGCTGGTCCATACGCCGGCTGTTGTGGCATCGTGCAGCATTACTGTTTGCCCCACGCAAACGTTTTGAGTACCTGTAATAGCTGCCGGGCCTGCGCTAACAGTTACCGCCGCACTCCCGGTCATATTAGTGGTGCAGGAAGACGAGCCGCCAAATGAACCTCTTACAAAATAGGTACCGGCAACGTTTACCGTACCAGCAATTATCGCCGAACCGGTACCAATTGCCGGACTCCCTACCGGTGCGCCAGATAAATATATTTGATAAGATGCACCCACCTGCGAATTGACTACACCTATTGGAACACCAGCGCTACCGCCGCAGGCAGCGCCGCCGCCCGTTACAGCATAAGCCGTTGGGGGGCCACTGACAATTATGTCAAATCCATTATCAGATCCGTAAGTTACCGGAGTAGTGGTGGTATTGATAACACGAAGGCGGTAGGTACCCGCAGCAGTACCAAAAGGGATAGACGCAGCAGCTGGCGCTGAAGTAGCGGAACCGATGATAGTTGTACCAGAAGCAAAGCTGCCGCTGGAATTTGACAACTGCAGCGAAAAACCACCCGGAAAAGCGCCCGTAGTAGTAAAGGGTACGCTGATAGGGGTAGTGGTAGCATTACAAAAAGGGCCATAAGCAGCGGGCGTGGTTGTTATGGTAGAAAGGCTGATAATAGAATCACCTTCTACCGTTACATTATCAAACCTGTTGTTACCACTGGTAAGGGTTGTGTTACCGGAGAACCTGAGACGAAAAACCAATTTTGAGTTGTCATTTGCCAGGGGGTCGGCAATAGATACATTGACTAATTTCATTATCAACCATGCCGAGTCTTGCAACTCCGATAATCCACTCGTCCTCCAGGTTGCTCCGCTGTCTACACTGTAGTCAAAAAGCTGGTAGGTATCACCATGAGCCACACTTGACGACTGAGTAGCATATTTCAATACTATGTTTTTATAATGAATGGTAGGTATATAAAATAGAAGACGCATACTATCCACCGGGTTACGGGGGCGCATCATATTACCATCGGGTTGCCCCAAACGTGCATTAACGGTATCCAGATCAGACGGTATTGCCGGATTAGGATCGATATATGTAGAATAGGAAGCCGAGACCCCAGGCAATTCAGCGAAAAGTATCTTGGCTTTCGAAGTATCATGTATGGAAAAATCAGCAGGTATACCATTAATAGTTGGGGTATTCATTGCTGTTACAAAATTATTGAAATGCCAGTAGTGTATCAGTGTCTGGGCTTGGGTCGGGAAATATCCAAGGGCACAAAAAGAAAAGAAAAGGGCAAATATAGTTTTCCTCATAATATTGCTTTTTATTGCAAAGAAATGCCCGCAATGTTACCGGGATATTACTCGAACATTAAGAAATGAATTCGCATGAAATAAATGCATATGTCTATCTGCCTGGTTTGCCGCGCAAGGCAACCTTTCCTTAACCTTTGGATAATATTGCCTTAACGTAGTCTGTATTTCTTTGCACTCAAAATCACTCAGATGAAAAAACAATTACTTTCTGTTTTATTAAGTCTCGTTGCAATAATTGCTATTAATATTAAAGGCAGCGCACAAGCTACCCTGATCTATAATTGGGATTTCAACGGTGGCATGGCAGATTCAGCCGGCGGAATTCCAAGTTATAAAGTTGCTGGCTCCGGGGCAGCAAACTATAAATATTTGGGAGCGTATATAGATTTTACAAATGGCTCCTCACTAAATATTCAGACGGGAGATTATGCGGGTAATGCTATCAGGTTCCGTAACCCTGCCGATTCTGTGATTTTCTGGATGCCAACGACAGGCTATAAGAATATTAAATTTGCTTATGCTGAGCAAAGAACAACAAGTGGTTCAAAACACAATACTGTATATTATACAACAGATGGCACTCATTTTGTTCCTGCTTCCAATGGAGACGCGGCCAACGCTACCACTTACCCGGTAGATTCTGTCAATAATGTTACAGACTCTGTGATCGGCTGGCAAACAAGCACCTATACTTTCTCCCTCGATACAAACACAAAAGAAAATGCTCATTTTGGCATAGCCATAGCATTTGTTGAAGGCCCTGACTCCACTTCAGGTAATAATCGATTTGATAATGTAACGTTGAAAGGCGACCTAACCGGCACTACCCCACCATCAGTTGTTTCATCTGTTACTGCTTCGAATAACAATTACATGTTATTCCCTAATCCGGTAGCTAACATCCTTGAGATATCTTCAAATACTGCAGAAGAAAGAGTATTTACAATATATAATGCCGTAGGGCAAAAAATAGCTGAAGGGGAAAACAACCAAGCAACTTTCACAGTAAATACTTCCGGTATGGCTGCCGGAGTTTATTTCCTGAATATTTGTGAAAACAAAAATGGCGCTATAAGCACAATGAAGTTTGTAAAACAATAAATAAAAGCAATAACGATATAAACAGGCTATCTTTCGTAGGATAGCCTGTTTTCATATAATCCCCTCCGTATCATTCATAAAAAAACTATCGATCATATAGGCTAACGTATTAGCATTCACCTGCTCTATAGGGTGCTGTGTACCCGGCAACATGCCCATCATAGCATTGGGGAGTGCTTTATATACTGCCACTGTTTCTTCCAGGGTTACCATTTTATCCCGGTCGCCAAGCAATAGCAACGATGGCGTAGTTATAGCAGCATAATCCTCCATCTTTAAGGGATTATCGTTACCTAGCCCATTCATCATTTCTGCCGTTCGTTTCAGTACATCTTTCCAGTCGTTCGGCTGATGCCGTTCACGCAGTATAGCTGCAAACGCCGGTATCTTTTGCTCCATTTTTTCCGGGTCCAGCATCTTAATCTCTTTAGCAGCCGTAACCTCGTCCCAATGGTATTTGGTAGCCAGGGTTACAATTTTATTTACTTTGCCAGCGTGGTGCTTTGCCAGGTACATAGCTACATACCCACCCATGCTGTACCCGAAAATATTTACCCTATCCAGGTTTTGCTGCTGCACAAATTGCAGCACATCATTAGCAAATAGCTCTATTGTAAAATCACTATCATACGGCCGGCCTCCATGCCCCGCAAAGTCGAGGCTGTATACATTAAATCTATCGCTAAGGCACCTTTTAAGTGGCTGCAGTTGCACAGCAGCGCCTATGGCGCCATGAAGCATTAATATCGTTTCCATAACTAGCGTAAATATAGATAAGAGCGCTCAAAATGTGGCTTATGAACGCAGCTGCATGCTGCAACGGCCTTCAATTAATTTTGGATTATATTTGCGCGGAACGCCTTTTCTGTTATGCCCCGGATCATTCCTTTAGTATTCTTATTTCTTATTCCATACCACTTACTATCACAAGTGCTTCCCCGCGAAGCCAGCCAGTTGAATTTTCGCATCATCGGATTTTCTTTTCCCCCTGAAAAAGATGCCACCTACACACTGCAAATTGCAAAAGGGTATTTTAATGATGCAGACTCCTTCAAAAAAAATATTATCAATTCTATTAATAGCAAAACTAATAAGCTGATCGCCGAGGTTCCCGACTTTGGCAGTGAGTATACATGGCAGGCAGTCGCAATGAATAATGGCAAGAATAGCCTGGGTGAGTTACATCATTTTGGCACGGCAGCGATTCCCGGAATTGACGATAGCACAAGGCGTTTGAGAATAGACGTAAATGCCAAAGAGTATAAGGATGCTTGTGTTTTTTCAGATGGCTTCAGGGCTCTTTTTGACATGAAAGGAAAACCAATATGGTTTCTGCCGCCAATTGAAGGCGCAATAAATATGCCGCGCGACTTAAAAATAACGCCAGATAGCGCTCTTACTATTTTGCAAAACAGCAGGGCATATGAAATTGATTTTAATGGCAATATTTTGTGGAAGGGGCCGGATAATGGAAAAGAAGACCGCGACAATTATCATCACGAACTTACACGGCTGAATAACGGCCATTATATGGTACTGGGCAATGAACGTAAATTATTGAAATTATCTTCTCACGACAGCAGTTTACTTGCCTCTACAGCTTACAAAGTGGTCAGGAAGAATGATGGCGACCTATACCAGGAGGTAGAGTTTGGAGATATAAAAGAGTATGATGAAAATAGCCGCCTGGTATGGTCGTGGAGCAGCGAAAAATATTTTGAAGGCACTGATATTTTTTTGTGCAAAAATGAACAAGGCCTGCTAGACCTTGATCCGCACGAAAACGGATTTTACTTTGATACAGCTGCAAATAATATTTATCTCAGCTGCAGGAACATCAGCAGAATACTTAAAATAAAATACCCCCAGGGCGAAGTGCTGGAATCGTATGGGAATACATATAAGCCGGGCGGAGGCAAAGAACTGGGGAATGAATTGTTTTGCGATCAGCATTGCATCAGGAGATCAGACAGCGGATATTTGTACCTGTTCGACAATAACGATTGCAATATGCCAAACCCTCCGAAAATTTTACTGCTTAGGGAGCCTGCCGTGCATGGCAATAAACTGGAAAAGATATGGGAATACACATGCAACCCACTCAATGCCAAACCAGCTAAAACCACAAGGATAAAGCCAGGTGGAAATTTAGCAGAGTTGCCTAACCATTCTATATTTGTACAGATGAGCTGGAATTATAACTGCTTGTTTATTGTGAACAGGAAGAAACAGGTATTATGGAGCGCTTACCCTGAACTTTGGAATGCAAAAGAAAAGAAGTGGGAAGCAATGCTATATCAATACAGGGCTAGTATCATTACTGATCGCAAAGCGCTGGAGGAATTGATTTGGAAGGCCGAAAGGTAACGGAACAAACAGGTATGCAATATAGAAATTAAGATGTCCAGTAAATTCAAGTTTCTTTTTTTTGTATTATTTATTGAAGGCGCTGCACTAATGGCCGTAGAGCTGATGAGTGCAAAACTCGTTGCGCCTTTCTACGGTAGTTCCCTGTATGTATGGACCACCGTGCTTATTAGCACTATTGCCGGCCTTACCCTGGGCTATTTTTCCGGTGGATTGTTATCCCGCCAAAAAAATATCGAAAAGAAACTGGCTGCAATATTAAGTATAGCAGCGGCACTGGTTTTTGCCTTACCATATAGCGCCGATGCGCTCATTCACATTACATCTGGCTTTGGCCTTATTCCTGGCATATGTCTTACCTCACTGTTGCTGATCATACCACCCTTGTTATGCTTCGGTATGGTAGGGCCCATTATAGTCAGCCTGGTAAGCACAGAGGTGGCTACGGAAGGAACCATGGCCGGTACGGTTTATTTTATATCTACGTCTGGTGGAATACTCTCTACTTTTTTGTTTGGCTGCTACCTTATACCTCATGCGGGGCTCAGATTTTGTGCACTGGCCACAGGAGTATCGTTAGCCTTATTACCTATTATCTACCTCGCACTATTTATGGCCTCAGAAAAGGCATCAGCGGAACCCGGTAACGGGCAGGTAAAAAATGATCAAAAGGGAGACAGCATAAAAAAAAGCGGCTACCTGTTTGCAGTAATAGAGGGCGCCGCGGTAATGGCTATAGAGCTCATCGCAGCAAGAATGCTGGCGCCCTATTTTGGTGCGTCGCTTTTTGTTTGGGCGGTGGTTATTGGGTTTACATTTACGGGGCTTGCTATTGGCTACTATGCAGGTGGCCGGCTTGCCGATAAATATAACCCACTGCATGCCTTGCAGTGGTCGTTGCTCGGAGCCTCAGTATTACTGATGCTTATGCATTTCACTTCGCAGCAGCTGACAATGGCCTTCGTAGCAACCAACTTTAATACTGCATCCATACTCGTAAGCTCGCTAATTATTCTGCCTCCCCTGGCAATGCTTGGCATGGTACCTACCCTGCTGATAAAACATTTAACCAGGCAAGCGAACGATGCGGGCGCAGTAACGGGAAAGGTGTATGCCATTTCTTCGGTAAGCGGCATTATCACGTTAATACTATTCGGATTCTATATTATTCCTTCGTTTGGGTTAACGGCGCCATCAATCATTACCGGCATTGCAGTTGGCATTATACCTTTTACAAAAGTTATTTCCCGGAAAAAATATTCATCCCTTGCATTTATATTATTTGTCTTTATATCGTGGTCTTTAAAAAAAACGGTACAGCAATCTGCCGGTATTGAGGTTCCGTATTATTCCGAAGGCTTATTGGGGCAAGTGATGGTAGCAGATGTATTGAATAACGATAATACACCACCTACTACCGACAGGATACTTTATGTGAACAGGATAGGCGAAACATTTATTAACAAAAATACCGGCGCCACCCAGGCCAATTATCTTGTTTATGTTTCCTGCATCGCCAGCAAATTAAAGGAAGGCTCAAATGCTTTATTATTAGGATTAGGTGGCGGGTCTATTGCCAATATGCTGCACAACGACCTCAAACTTAATGTAGATGTGGCAGAGCTGGATCAACGGGTTACAGATGTATCGAGGGAGTATTTTTCGTTGAGCAGCGAAGTGCATGTAACCGTTGATGATGCAAGGCACTACCTGGAGCAAACCTCCAAAAAATACGATCTCATATTTTTCGATGTTTTTCGTGGCGATATTCCGCCTCCACACGTTTTGAGCCTGGAAAGTTTTAAAAAGGCCAGATCACTGCTTAATGAGAATGGTATGATCATTGTAAATTTCTATGGCTTTTTGAGTGGCGACATAGGAAAAGCCGGCAGATCTATATACAAGACCTTATGCGAGGCCGGCCTCAAAACAAGGATATTGCCCACCACAGGCACTGAAGAAGAGCGCAACCTATTGCTAATCGCCAGCGCCGAAAACCAGGACTTCAGCACGTTAAGGACACCGCTATACCTGTATGGCAAAAAGGCAGATATGGACACCATGTTTGTTGAGCGCAAAATACCCGACCTAAATGACGCAGTGATCTTTACAGACGACAAACCTGTACTTGACCTGATGGTACTGAATGCCACTAATAATTTCAGAGGTTGGTTCGACCAGCACTACGTCAATCTATTTTGGAATAATGGAGTACCATTGTTTGAATAAAATCATTTATTACAAATTTGATTGCCCAATAATGCGTTTCATTTATATTGTAAATTTCGAATAAAAAAAATAGAAACTATATATTAAAGATCTTTCACTTCCTTTTATAAAAAAAAGCAACATATCATCGTTTTATCTGCGAATGTCTTGGATAACTTCTTGTTTTATTATAAATAAAATAAAACATCTATAATTTCATAAGAATATCAATATTTTCATGCATCTTTCGTTGTATTATTTGCGTTTTTACAATGGATAAGTTTTTTTATAAGTTAGTGCTAAAAATGTGATAATATTTGTTATTTTTGGCTAAAATAACATTTATTTACATATTTTTTTATGTAAAGCGTCTTGTTATAAGTAAAATCCTAGCTACTGTTTATAAAATGCGTATTATGAAAAGATCTACAAAAGCTTTTTTACCTACAACTCAGTTAACTATAGCCCAGAAAACAAAAGGCGCGCCACATTTGCCTTTTGCCCTGAATTTAAAAGCTTTAGGCACTGCGGTATTGCTCCTGTTAGTCTTGTCGATGACTAATAAAGCATATGCGGTAGCCCGCAGTGGTGCACTTGCAGCCGGTACGGTACCCACTTCTACAATCATATGCAAGGGCACTACAAGCCAGGTGATCTACAGTTTCAAATTCACCCAAACGGGCACAAATACCCTGAACTCTTTTACCTTCACTACAAGTGGTTTGGCTCCTGCGGCAGATGTTACTGGCTATAGCTTATACTGGAATACCACAAACTCGTTTACGGGCGCTACATTATATAACTCTGTAAGCACCGGAACCGGCCCAGGAACACATACTATTAGCGGGAGCAAATCCCTGACAGCAACATCCTGGTTCTTTTTTGTTGTTGCAGATATATCGTCTACTGCAGCTATTGGAGACGATATTACGGTAACCGCTATTACAAATTCCACAGCGTCAGGTAATTTCTCCTTTTCAAATACGGAAAACTATTCAGGCGCGGCGGCAGCCGGCCTTACAATGCTGGTAACTGCGCCGCCGTCCGTTTCTGCCGGTTCGGCAGTTTGCCCAGGGTCTTCTTCTACACTTGTTGGCGCCCCTACAGGTGGCACATGGGCCAGCAGCGCCACTGCAATTGCTACTGTAGGCACTAATGGTGTAGTAACCGGTGTTGGCAATAATGGCGGTACGGCAATCATCTCATATACACAAGGAGGCTGCCCCGCCACAACGGTGGAAACAGTGAACCCTGCACCGTCGCCCATAGTTTTAACCCCCGCAAGTTCTTACACCGTATGTACAGGATCGGGTGTTGCCGTTACCGCTGCCGCCAATACCGCTACGATCACTTTGCTGGCTCAAAATTTCAATTCCGGGCTAACCGGCCAGGTAGGCGGGGCATGGACCATTGTAAACACAGGGGCTACCTCTCCTCAAAACTGGTCGATACAGAATCCTCCGGGTTGGTCCGACGTAAATATACCAGGCGACGGCTCCCCATTTGCAGAAGCAGATGCAGATCAGGCTGGGTTCGTTTTCCTGACCACTTCGTTAATCTCGCCGTCATTTTCCACGGTAGGATTTCCTGCAGCATCACTTAATTCAAATGTATACATGAAGCCAGGTGGCGATGTTGCCGAAATTGATTATTCTACTGATGGAGGCTCTTCATGGAACTTAGTATACAATTATCAAAATATATTCAATACAACCACAGGAACCACAAGTTGGTCTGCAGCCACACCTACCCAAACAATAGTATTACCTGCCGGGGCAATGGGGCAATCAAATGTTAAGTTAAGGTGGTATTACAGCAGCTATTTCGAATGGTACTGGGCGGTTGATAATATATCGGTAACTGTGAGCCCTCAGGCGCTTCCAGCTACTGCATTTACATGGGCCGGCCCATCGGGCTTGTCTTGTACCAGCAACTGTTATACATCTACCCTTACACCGGCAGCGGGTGGTTTAAACATTTACACAGTAACAGCGCTTTATAATGGCTGTACTGCTACAAAGCCGGTTAGCGTCAATGTTGTAGTACCACAAACTATACTTACAAATGCACCGGTGTGTGTTGGGGCATCCACTACCACTTTAACCAATGTGCTTTCGGGTGGTACATGGAGCAGCAGTAACACCGGCGTGGCAGCTGTTGGGTCTACTTCCGGAGTGCTCACAGGCGTTAGCCCTGGTGTATCTACCATTACTTATACAGTGCCTCCGGGCTGTTCTATTACTGCGCAGGCTACTGTAAATCCGTTACCAGATGTCAGCAGCTTTAATACATCGGCCGCCACTAACCCATGTGCCGGCTCAGGCTCGGTGGTTTCGGTAAATGCATCTACCCTCGGCTCGGCAACTTATACCGTACAATACAGCTTGAGCGGCGCCAATACAGGTACCGGCACTGCAACGTTAGTCACCTCTTCGGGATTAGGCACATTCACCACATCGGCCCTGGCCAATGCAGGTGCAACAACAGTTACTATTACATCGGTGTCTAACCTGTTAAGCTGCAATCAGCCAGTGACCACTGGTAATACCGTAAGCTTTACCGTTAACCCACTGCCGGCCGGCATAACTGGAACCGCTACAGTTTGCGCCGGACAGACCACAACACTTGCCGACGCCGTAACCGGTGGCACATGGAGCAGCAGCAATACATCGCTCGCTACGGTAGATGCATCAGGCAATATAACAGGTGTTGCCGGTGGCGCTCCGCTTATATCTTATACTATTTCATCGGGCTGCGCCGCTACCAGGGCAGTTACCGTTAATGCCGCTCCACCTATTACAGGTCTAACCGGTCTGTGTGTTGGCCAAACCACTACACTTACTGACGCAGCTAGCGGAGGCACCTGGAACAGCAGCAATACCACAGTTGCTACTATTGATCCTTCTGCGGGAATAGTAACAAGCGTAGCTTTAGGTACTACAGTTATATCTTATACCTCCCCAGCTACCGGTTGTACTGCTACAACATCATTGGCTGTTACCAATACACCCGGCCTCTTTACTGTTACAGGCGGCGGCACATATTGCCCGGGCAGCGTTGGTGTTCATATCGGGCTAACGGGGTCTAATCCCGGCGTTAGCTACCAGCTATTTATTGGCGCAACAGCCATTGGCAGCCCGGTAACAGGCACAGGCGGCGTTATTGATTTTGGCTTTGAAACATCTACAGGTACCTACCAGGTGATAGCAAACCCAGGCACTCCATGTGCAGTAACTATGACCGGCACGGCTGTAGTTAGCACCTCGGCATCGCCGGCGCTCTATATCGTTGGTGGCGGCGGCAGCTATTGCGCTGGTGGCATAGGCGTTCCGGTAACACTGAGCGGTTCAGACTTTGCTTTCAATTACCAGTTATACAATGGAGCCGTACCGGTGGGCAGCCCACTGCCTGGCGTTAGCGGGCTTCTTAATTTCGGCCTGCAAACTGCATCGGGTAATTATACTGTAGTTGCTATCAATGGAACTACCGGCTGCAGCAGAACAATGACCGGAAGCGCTACAGTAACTACCAACCCTAAACCGGGTGCATACCTGGTAACGGGCGGTGGCGGTTTTTGCGCTAGCGCTACTGGTGTACCAGTAGGCCTTGCAAACTCTGATGCCGGTGTCACTTATACACTGCTTCGCGGCGCTACTGTTGTTTATACAACTACGGGAACGGGCGCCTTACTTAATTTCGGTTTACAAAACATTGGCGGCACATATACTGTTACCGCAGTAAGCGGTGCAGGATGCACCACTGCAATGACCGGAAGCGCTACTGTGATCATTAATCCATTGCCACCCGTTAGTAATGTAACCGGCGGAGGCGCTTATTGTGCCGGCGGTACTGGTGTACATATTGGGTTAAATGGCTCGGCAGTAGGCGTACAATATCAATTGACCAGTGGCGCGCCTGTAGGTGCGCCGATGATAGGCACCAGCTTCCCGCTCGATTTTGGTTTGTTAACCGTTGCAGCAACTTATAGCGTTACCGCAACAAATACAACCACCGGCTGCAGCAGCAGCATGGCTGGCAGCGCAACGGTGACCGTTAATGTAGTGCCTGTTAATACGTACAGTGTAACGGGTGGAGGCACATTTTGTACCGGCGACGCGGGTTTCACAATTGGCTTAAGCGGTTCAACCAGCGGCATCAAATATCAATTGCTTAATGGCCTGACACCTGTGGGCAGCATTATAACAGGTGGCGGATCAACTATCTCTTTCGGCACCATTACTACTGCAGGCACTTATTCGGTGCAGGCTACAAATACAACTACCGGCTGCACATCTATTATGACTGGTACCGCGTCAATAATCGTAAACAACCCTCCTCCTGCATTTAATGTGCTTGGTGGCGGAGGTTATTGCATTGGCGGCACCGGCGTAAATATTACTCTGAACGGATCTACCCCTGGTGTAAAATACCAGTTATATAATGGAACAACTGCAGTTGGCAGCCTTATACCCGGTACCGGCTTTGCTTTCAATTTTGGCCTGCAAACTGCGGCCGGAAGCTATAACGTTCGTGCAACCGATACAGCTACTGGTTGCCAGCGGGCAATGACAGGAAGTGTGGCGGTTACCATTAACCCGTTACCAAATATATATCCACTTACAGGCGGTGGCGGCTATTGCCCCGGCAGCGCTGGTGTGCATGTAGGCCTCAGCGGATCCGATCTTAACGTAAATTATCAACTCACAATTGGCGCTACTGCTTCCGGTTCTTTTGCCGGCACAGGCGCTCCACTTGATTTCGGCCTCGAAACAACCGTTGCTAACTATACAGTGACAGCGTTAAATACAATTACAGGTTGCAGCGCCAATATGCTTGGCTTCTCGTCTGTCAGCGTTAATGCACTTCCATCTCTGTTCCTGGTTACAGGTCCTGGTGGTAGTTATTGTGCTGGCGGCGCTGGCCTTCCGGTTGGCCTTTCTGGCTCGGCTACTGGCATCAACTACCAGTTATATCGCAATGGCATTGCTACCGGCTCACCTATTGCGGGTGGTAGTATTGTCCCATTCACTTTTGGCCCGCAAACAGCAGCGGGTAATTATACTGTTGTTGCTACAAGCACCGTAACAGGCTGCACACAAACAATGACCGGCAATGCTGTAATAGCAATTACCCCGCCACCTACGGTTTATACAGTTACAGGTGGTGGCAGTTTCTGCATAGGTGGTACAGGAACATACGTGAGCCTTAACGGATCAACCGCAGGTGTCAATTACCAGCTTTACAACGGCGGCCCTGTTGGCGGTGTAGTAGGCGGCACAGGTTCCCCGCTTAATTTCGGTCCTTTTACCGCTACTGGTACGTATACTATAATAGCAACAAACCCAGTCACTACCTGTACAGTGAATATGCTGAGCAGCGCCTCTATAGCCACAAACGCACTTCCTGTGCCACAGGCAGTTTCCGGCGGTGGCAGCTATTGTGCCGGCGGCGGCGGCCGTGTAGTAGGTATGGCCACGTCTACAGTTGGCGTTAACTATCAGCTATCAAATGGTTCTGCAGCAATCGGTGGCCCTGTTCCAGGTACAGGCGCAGCATTCAATTTTGGTTCAGAAACTTTGCCTGGTACTTATACGGTTGTTGCTGCAAACGCATCTACCGGCTGCACCAATAGCATGACCGGATCTGCTACAGTCACCGTTAATCCGTTACCGGAAAAAGATACAGTTACCGGCGGAGGCAACTATTGCTCCGGTGGTACCGGTGTTCATGTCGGCATCAGTAATACGGTTTCGGGCGTTACTTACCAGTTATTCGATGGTACTATAACAGTAGGTTTCCCTGTTACAGGTGCCGGTGGCGCTTACGATTTTGGCGCGCAGTTAGCAGCAGGTGCTTATACAGTCGTTGCTACTGATGTTAATGGCTGTATGAATACTATGTATGGCAGCGGTGTAGTGGCTATTAATCCATTACCTGGCTCTTACTTTGTTGCTGGCGGTGGCAGTCACTGCCCTGGCGCTGCAGGCCTTCCGGTTCTGTTAAATGGTTCCGACATGGGCTTCAATTACCAGTTGCTCCGCGATGCGGCAACAGTAGGTAGCCCAATGGCTGGCACTGGTGTATTCCTCAATTTTGGCATACAGTCAGCAGCAGGTGTTTATACTGTAGTTGCTACTAATCCGCTTACAGGTTGTACTAAAACAATGACCGGAAGCACCACTGTATCTATAGCGCCGCTTCCGGATGTTGATACAGTTACAGGCGGTGGCAATTACTGTCCTGGTGGCGCCGGCGCATCTGTTAGCCTGAACACATCGGCCACGGGCGTTAATTATCAATTATTCCACGATGGCTTTATGACCGGCACTGCGGTTGCAGGCACCGGCGATCTACTCGATTTCGGCCCGCAAACAGCAACAGGGGCTTACACTGTAGTGGCTACAGACGCAACAACTACCTGTAGCGCTAATATGTTTGGCAGTGTGCATGTAGGTAATTATCCCACCCCGGCAGCCTTTATGGTATCTGGCGGTGGCAGCTTCTGCCCAGGTGGCACAGGTATAAATGTTATTATCAGCGGCTCTGAAACAGGTGTTAGCTATCAGCTGCTCAATGGCACAACAGCCGAGGGCAGCCCACTGGATGGCACCGGCAGCGGACTTAACTTCGGTGCGCAAACTGCAACCGGCACATATACGGTATTAGCTACAAACGCAGGCACAGGTTGTACCAGCACTATGACACATACCGCTACTGTTACTAATTATCCTTTACCTGGTGCATTTGTTGTTACTGGTGGCGGCGGTTATTGCGTTGGCGGCTTAGGAGTGCCGGTTACACTGGCTGGCTCTGCTGTAGGTATCAACTACCAGTTATATAACAATAGTGTTGCAATTGGTGGCGCTATTGCTGCAGGTACAGGTTCCGGTATTAACTTCGGAAACCAGGCTGCCGGGGGCAATTATACAGTCATTGCAACAAACGCTTCTACAGGTTGCACAAATAATATGACTGGCTCAACGGCCATCACTATCAGTAGCTTACCCGTGACTCATACAGTATCAGGCAGTGGCGCAAGCTATTGCGAAGGTGGTGCTGGTATCGATGTTTCTATAGACAATACAGATGCAGGTGTTAACTACCAATTATACAGGGCTGGCGCCATGATAGGTGTTCCGGTATTAGGTACAGGCTCTGCAATTGACTTTGGTTTACAAACTGTCGCCGGTACTTATACCGTAGTGGCAATAAATGCTACTTTGGGCTGTACCAGCAACATGGCTGGCAGCGCATCAATAAGCATCACTCCCCTGCCTTCAGTTAATAATGTAATTGGCGGCGGCGGTTATTGCGCTGGCAGCGGCGGTATACACATTGGCCTCGATGGTTCTATGGCCGGCGTTTCTTACCAGCTGCAAAATGGTGGGGTTAATTTCGGCGCTGCTGTTTCGGGCACCGGCGCTGCGCTCGATCTCGGCGCACAAACGTTTGTCGGCACCTATACGGTTGTAGCTACAAATACAGGTTCAGGATGTACCAGCAGCATGGCAGGTACCGCAACAATATCTATCAATGCATTACCGGGAGTTTTCGCGGTAACAGGTGGTGGTAATTATTGTGCAGGCGCCGACGGTGTAGCAATTGGCCTGTCTGGCTCCGACCCGGTTGGCGTTACTTACCAGTTGCAGAGAGGCGGCACATCAGTCGGCGCTCCGGTTGCAGCTACAGGCGGCGCTATCAGCTTCGGTTTACAAACTGCGGCTGGCGCCTATACAGTTGTGGCTACTAACGCAGGTACATCATGTTCCGTGAGCATGGCCTCTGGTACAAACATCGTAGTTAACACACTGCCTGCTGTTTATAGCGTCACAGGTGGTGGTGGTTACTGCGCAGATGGCATTGGTGTTACTGTGGGTTTAAGCAGCTCTACCCCTGGCATCAGCTACCAGCTATTCAGAGGCGTATTTACGGTTGGCGGTACTGTGGCCGGAACCGGCAGTTCGCTGAACTTCGGTACCCAGTCTGTTGCAGGTGCATATACAGTGATGGCAACCAATGGCGCTACTACCTGTGCTAACACTATGGCGGGCGCAGCCAATGTAATTGTCAATCCACTGCCAACAGTTAACAACGTAACTGGTGGCGGCACCTATTGCCCGGGCAGCTCTGGTGTTCATGTTGGCCTCGATGGTTCTAACAGTGGCGTTCTTTATCAAATATCAATTAATGGTTCAGTTTCTGGTAGCCCGATTACAGGCACTGGCGCTCCTTTAGATCTTGGCCTGCAAACCGGTATTGGTTCTTATACAGTTGCTGCTGCAAATGCAGCTACGGGTTGCACCAGCAATATGGCTGGCAGCGTCAGCGTTTCTCTTGGCAGCGCGGTTACCCCTGCTGTAACTATTAATACAGGTATGGGCGATACTGTTTGCTCAGGTACGGTAACTACTTTCTCTGCATTGGCTACCAACCAGGGTGCTGCTCCTGTCTATCATTGGAGTGTAAATGGCGTAGCTGCAAGCTTAGGCAGCTCATATACATATACACCATCAAATGGCGACAATATAAGTGTAACGCTCAACAGCGATGCTGCATGTGCAACTCCGGCAACTGTAAGCAACTCCATAGTAATGAGTGTACTCAACAATGCATTGCCTTCAGTTGTAGTGAGCACATCTCCGGGTAGCGAAGTATGCCAGGGTACGGTGGTCAACTATACTGCCAACCCAATGTATGGTGGTACAGCGCCAATATTCACATGGCTGAAAAATGGTATCACTGTGGCCGCAGGCAGCGACTATTCTTATGCACCGAACGACAGCGACATAGTATCATGCCGTATGACCAGCAACTATACATGTCGCCTTGCTAATATCGTATCAAGCAATAATATACTGATGCAGGTGGATCAGCCGGTAATACCTGTAGTGACTATCTCCGCATCGCCAAGTGCTCATGTAAACGAAGGAGACCTGGTGACGTTAACAGCAACAGTTAGCAATGGCGGTATTGCCCCTGTATATCAGTGGTATGTAAACGGCGTACCGATACCAGACGGAGTTACTCCTATACTTAGCAGCAGCAACTTTGTAAATGGCGATTCGGTAACTATCCAGGTTACAAGCAGCGGCGCCTGCTCAAATCTTGTTGGCTTCAACTCGCTGCGCATATTTACTAATGTCGGCGTAACACAGGTTACTAACACTAATAGCAATATAGCGCTGGTACCTAACCCTAACAAGGGCGACTTTACAGTGAAAGGAACCTTAGGCATCGTAACCGACGAAGAAGTATCGCTTGAAGTATACGACATGCTTGGCCAGTTGGTTTACAAAAATACAGTTATGACACATGGCGGAAATGTAAACGAACATGTACAGCTGAATGGCGGACTTGCAAATGGCATGTATATGCTGAACCTTCACTCTGCAACTCAGAAGAGCATCTTCCACTTCGTGATAGAACAATAGTAATTATTTCAAAAATATGATTAGAGGCTGCCCTAAAAAGCAGCCTCTTTTTTTGGGACGTATCCGTTACCACTCAAAATATTATTAAATATTTTTACAATTAATAACGGCCAAAGCCCATACCCTGTTTAACGCCAGGTCTATGTGACTTCTATGTGTCCTACTGTGACTATGTGGTTAGCTGGATATAAAAATGAAGCATGCAAGAAAGAGAAGAGGAGCAAAAACATAGCGGGTCCGCTCCCCCAAAAACACATTAAAACCCGCGCTGGTAAAAGCGCTTAAAAAAATAATGAAACACGATTTCAATATCAAAAAGCATGAACAAATTGAGGAGATTTATGGCAAAAAAATATTGCCAGTCAAACAACGGCCTATGTGACTTCTATGTGTCCTACTGTGACTATATGGTTAGCTGGATATAAAAATGAAGCATGCAAGAAAGAGAAGAGGAGCAAAAACATAGCGGGTCCGCTCCCCCAAAAACACATTAAAACCCGCGCTGGTAAAAGCGCTTAAAAAAATAATGAAACACGATTTCAATATCAAAAAGCATGAACAAATTGAGGAGATTTATGGCAAAAAAATATTGCCAGTCAAACAACGGCCTATGTGACTTCTATGTGTCCTACTGTGACTATATGGTTAGCTGGATATAAAATGAAGCATGCAAGAAAGAGAAGAGGAGCAAAAACATAGCGGGGTCCGCTCCCCCAAAAACACATTAAAACCCGCGCTGGTAAAGGCGCTTAAAAAAATAATGAAATACGATTTCAATATCAAAAAGCATGAACAAATTGAGAAGATTTATGGCAAAAAAATATTGTCTGTCAAACAACAGGCCTATGTGACTTCTATGTGTCCTACTGCGACTATGTGGTTAGTTGGATATATAGAAATAAACCATGCAAGAAAGAACAAAAATATAGCGGGTACGCTCCCCCAAAAACACATTAAAGCCCGCACTGGTAAAGGCGCTTAAAAGAATAATGAAATACGATTTCAATATCAAAAAAGCATGAGCAAATTGAGGAGAACTTTGCGGCAAAAAATATTGTCTGTCAAACAACGGGCCTATGTGACTTCTATGTGCCCTACTGTGCCTATGTGGTTAGCTGGATATATAAAAATAAACCATGCAAGAAAGAGCAAAAAGAGAGCAAAAATATGGCGGGTCCGCTCCCCCAAAAACATAGTAAAACCCGCGTCAATAAAGGAGTTTAAAAAACCGAGTATCGCATATTATTATCTATAATTTAATTACAAATATGTAAACAGCATTACAATTATTCACGTACCTTCAATACTAAATGACACAACAGTCTCGTTTAGGGCTTTGATATTTTTGGTACATGGATGTCGATAAAAATGAATGGGAAATACTGCAACGCGCCATAAGCGAATGGGAACATACGGGTTTGCTCTCTAACGACCAGGGCGATAAGCTGAAACAAAGCATCACCTGCAAAGGCTCAGAGCGCCAGCAGATAGCCCAGTACTTCTTTTTCATAGCCCTGTTTTGTACCCTCATGGCTTTCGGCGCCATATTCCTCAACGAAAAGCTGCTGGAAAAGATAAAGGCTTACTTCGCCTGGAGCGACCTCGTGATCGCGCTCATTACCGCCTTGCTCTCCGCACTATGGTTTTGGTACACCGCCAAAAAGAGGAACCAGGTCAGCAGCATCGCTTACGAGATATACATGGTGCTGGGCGGCCTGGCTGTGCTTACCTCACTGGTATACTTTTGCAAAGAAGCCCATATCGACAAAACATATACGGCGCTCCTCAGTTTAGCCGTCTCCATACTGGTCGTAATAGCCCAGGTATTCCGCTCAAAGGCGCTATGGATAGGCGCAATAGGCGCAGCCATCGGCTGGTTCGGCACATTTAGTAACTGGCTTAGCACCGACAACCTGTTTCTCGGCATGAACTACCCTATGCGCTATACCGTGTTCGGCCTCATTATATTACTTATTGCATTACTGCAAAGGCAAGTAAAACAAATATCCTTCGGCCAGCGCATTACCTACATAGCGGGGCTTATACTCTTCTTTTCCGGCCTATGGGGTATATCTATATTCGGCAACTATAATACCTTGGTAGGCTGGCAGCAGGTAAGGCAGGTGCATGTGCTCGCCTACTCCATCGTGTTTGCGTTCGCATCAGCCTTAAGCTTTTATATCGGCGTACGCTATAAAGACGACCTGGCAAGAGATTTTGGGGTACTATTCCTCCTCATCAATCTATACACCCGCTACTTCGAATACTTCTGGGATTCCATGAACAAAGGCATCTTCTTCTCCATACTTGCAGCCACATTCGGCCTGGTAGGCTGGCTGCTGGAAAGGCAAAGGAAAGCTAAATCAGAGTAAACAATTTCCGGATCCATTAAAGAACCAAAGCTTAATTTAGCCCAACTTTTTTGGTTTTCACTTTTAACTTTTGACTTATAAGAAATGGTTCGCTATGTGCTGGAGGTAATGTATGACGGAACAAAGTTCCACGGATCACAGATTCAGGGAACCACCCCTACCGTGCAGCTGGCCATTAATAAGATGCTAAGCACCTTATTCCGCAAGCCAATAGAAACACTCGGCGCGAGCAGAACCGACGAAGGCGTACATGCCCTATGCAACTATTACCAGTTCGACATAGAAGAATTATTACCGGGTGAATTGCTATATAAAGGCAATGCAATACTGCCGGCAAGCATAGCAATAAAAAAGGTCTGGAAAGCCATAAAACCAGATTTCAACGCCCGGTTCGATGCCACACGGCGGCAATACCGGTACCGCATCTACACATCCAAGAACCCATTCTTAGTAGACAAGGCATTGTTCTTCCCTTACCACCTGGCACATGATGTGCTGCAAGAAACAGCAGCCATTATTAAGGAGTATGACCACTTTGAATCATTCGCCAAACGTAATTCCCAGGCCAAAACATTTAAGTGTACCATATATCAGTCGCATTGGGAGTTTAACGGCGGGGAGTTGCACTATATAGTAGAAGCGAACCGTTTCCTCCGCGGCATGGTACGCGGCCTGGTAGGCACCCAAATACACGCCGCACGAGGCAAAACCACATCATCAGGCTTCAGGCAAATAATAGAAGCCAACGACTGCACCAAAGCATTCTTTAACGTACCCGGCCATGGGCTATACCTGGAAAATATTGTGTATCCGGAAGGGATACTCGAAAATGTCAAAACAACTTAACTAATTGATAGATACTTTCGTTTAAATAAGAATAGGAGGTCATTTGCAGGCAAGAAATCGTTCAAAGCAGAATCAATTATACAGGTACATTGCAGAAACATTATTAAATTATCCACCTCGTATCAAGACAGAAGATTATACACCTTCTGAAAAATCTGGAATTAATAATTTTCTCTCAAATAGCATTGTCAAAATGTACAATTATCCAATTATTGATTTTGACTATATGGCAACCAAAGAGCAGCACCAATTCCAAAGACAAAAGGTTCTGCAATTTGAAAAGGAAATTATTAATTTATTTAAATATGCAAACAAAGAATTGATCAATAGATCAACTCCCCCAAATCTTTTGGGCTATAAATCACTCTTTCCTAATGCTCTTGCTGAGATAAAACAAACATTTAGCGTCTAGGCTATATTATGAATTCATTTTATTTTGTCTTAAAAAACCTTTTAAACTCAGATCTTCATCAAGGTCTGGCCAGTGAATACCCACCTCTTTACCAATAAGTTTATATTTTTTCAGGCTCTCAACAGATGCATTTTGTAACCGGGGATACGTAGAAAGCTTTTCTTGCAAAACAGCACCGGTGTTTAATATTATCAATAGCATATCAATATCCTGGTGAATATCTATTTCCTTAATTCTTATATCTTCATCATAAATAAGACGCTCCAGAGTATCGTAGTTATTGATCAAAGTATCCATACCATTGCGTTTTAAAGTCTACCAGCTGCCGCCAGCACCGCCACCACCTGTACTCCCCCCGCCAAAACCGCCGAATCCGCCACCGCCACCAAACCCACCACTATCGCCGCCACCCCAGCCGCCGCTATCTCGTCCGCCGCCGCCAAGCAGGTTACCCAGCAGCATACCGGTTGCAAAACCACCAAAGCCGCCACCGCTCATGTAGTTGCCACCGCCGCCGCCGCCACCCCGGAACATCCGCAGGAAGAAAATGATAAAGACAACTATGATAATAATAGCAGTGAACGGTATATGGGTACCCTTTTGCAGGCCATCGGCTTTATATTCGCCCTTGGTCACGGCTATAATGGCCTCGGTTGAATTAGACAAGCCTTCGTAGTAATTGCCTTGCTTAAATGCGGGCACCAGCTCGTTACGGAAAATCAGGCCCGACTTAGCATCCGTCAATACCCCTTCCAGCCCTTTTCCTACCGTTATCCAGGCCTTTCGGTCGTCGAGCGATGCTAGTAGCAGTACACCGTTATTTTTGCCCTGCTGGCCCAGTCCCCAGCGATTAAATACCTCCACGGAGTATTCCTCAACATCGTGCCCGCCCAGGTTCTTAATAGTAACTATGGTGATCTGCGTAGAAGTTTCCCTTGCAAAACCAGCCAGCTTAGCTTCCAGCAGTGCCGCCTGCTCAACATTGAGCATGTGGGCAAAGTCGTTTACCAGCCTTGCCGGCTCTGGCTTATCAGGGTATATCTTATCGTCGGCAAACGCATGCAGCCCCACAAGCAGGAACAATAAAGAAAGCCCGAACAGCCTCAAACGCGCACTCAGTGTATACATCATTTCCCAAAAACTATTTCGTCAGGCAATTCATTTTTCTTTATCGCAGGGTCATAAGGGAAGTGCGTAGCTAGTGCCGTCCCCAGCTCATGTATGCAATTACACACGCCATCGGCCACATGGTTTTTCCTTAAATGCCCGGTAAGCTGTGCCGCCGCCTTCTGCCAGAATGCTGCGCCACCCGCCTTCTCGTAGATCATCTTATCGCCAAACAGGGCAAACTGCCTGTCTGTGAGTGCTATATAGATGATAATGGCATTCCGCGCCTGTGTTTGCTCCATGCCCAGGCTGGCAAATATCTCCTGCGCCCTGTCCAGCGGGTCTACGTACTCACAATGATGCTCCATGAACACACGTATTTCGCCGCTGGTCTTACTTTCAGCCTCCTTGATGCTCGCAACTATACGGTGCTGCGAATCTTTATCAAGCATGTGTTTCTTCCGGAACAATGAGAACATAGAGATCAATTTTTAGGGTCAGAACTGAACTTTAGGGGCATTCTGTGCGCCCTGATCGGCCTGGAACATTGGCCTTTCCTTAAAGTTAAACATCCCGGCAAGTATATTATTAGGAAAGTTAGACACCTTGGTATTATAGATCTTCACAGACTCATTAAAGGCATCACGAGATACCTTGATCCTGTTTTCAGTGCCTTCCAGCTGATCCTGCAGCTGCTTAAAGTTCTCATTGGCCTTCAGTTGCGGGTATTGCTCAGAAACCACCATAAGGCGGCCCAGCGCCTGGCTCAATTGCCCCTGCGACTGCTGGAACTGTTGCAGCTTTTCAGGTGTAAGGCTCGATGCGTCTACCTTTATCTGTGTAGCAGAAGCCCTTGCCTGTATTACCTGTGTAAGCGTAGTAGTCTCGAAATTAGCTACGCCCTTCACGGTAGCCACCAGGTTTGGTATCAGGTCCGACCGGCGCTGATAGCTGCTTTGTACATCTGCCCACTTCTGGTCTACATCCAGCCGTGCGCTATTCATACCGTTATAACCACAACCTCCAATACATACGATCAACAATATGACACCGAGGGCAATAAATAATCCTTTCATTTTTTTTAGATTTTCACCAAAAGTACACTTTGGCAACTGAAAAGTATATACATGGTCGGCAAGTAGCTATAAATCGTCGGTAATTACCATATTTCGTAGGTGTGGCACTTCAAATGTGTCACACCTCTAAGGTGTGGCACATTTACATTTAGACGTAACAAAAACGCCGGTAAAAACCGGCATTTTTTATTGATACATCACACACAAAACAATTTTAATATCAGGAAGAAGGCGCAGGCTTATGCTGGCGTGCCATTATATTACCAAAATAATATCTTGCAGATACCCCAAAAAAGTTATTGGGAAAGAACGTTACATCTCTTACAAAATTCACGGCAGGCTTAAGGTCCATTGCGATACCTATCGGCACCGGCTTGAACACATATTCTACGCCCACAATACCATCTATCCCAAAGATCCCCTGCACACCGGTTTTCCTGCTATCGGAGTAGTAATAACCATCATCATATCGGTCCCACGTGCCAACATGCAAACCTGGTCCAACAAATATCCGCCACGATGGATCGGGTAAAATGAAGTTATATTCAAAAAGGCCAACAGCTACCACACTGGCGCCGTCATTATCAATATATCCCGAGCCTTGCGATCCATTTATTTGCCCTTCAATAGCCCAATTGCGGTCAAGAAAGAATTTGCCGCTAACACCACCACCATCGGAGGTTCCTCTAAGCCCCAAACCAAAACCTGTCACCTGGCCGCTTACATTAGCCGTACTAAGAAATAGCAGCGAAATGACCACTAAAAGAAAGTTTAACCGTTTCATAGCAACACTATTTTTCAAAAACCATAAAATAAATTGTGCCAGCAAGGGCATTATTATAGTTTTTAAGGCCGCCAGTGTTATTTTTGCCTTCAAATATCCTTCTTCATGCCCCCAACTTATGAAGCCTCAATAGAGTACGCGCAAAACCAGGATCGTATAGATACATTATTCCCCTTCAGGGAGCGGTTTCTGTTTCCACAACATAATGGGGAAGATGTGCGCTACTTCTGTGGCAATTCCCTGGGCCTGCAGCCAAAAAGCGTAAGCTACCTGATGGAAAAAGAGCTGCAGGACTGGGCAAAACATGGCGTAGAGGGGCATTTTAGGGCTGGCTATCCATGGTTTTCGTACCATCATTTCTACACAGACAGGCTGGCTAAGATTGTTGGCGCTGGCAAAGATGAGGTGGTGGCGATGAATACCTTAACGGTAAACCTGCACCTGCTGATGGTGTCTTTTTATCGCCCACAAGGAAAGAGATATAAGATACTAATGGAGGCCGGGGCGTTCCCGTCCGATCAATATGCGGTAGAAACACAGGTGCGCATGCATGGCTTTGATCCTGAAGATGCCATAATAGAAATTGCCCCAAAAGATGGCGCTTATCTTATTGAACACCAGGATATTATTAACGCCATCAAAGATGCCGGCGAGACCCTTGCACTAGTAATGATAGGCGGCGTAAATTACTATACCGGGCAGTTCTTCGATCTTGAAAGTATTACAAAGGCAGCGCATAGCGTGGGCGCTTATGCAGGTTTCGATCTGGCGCATGCCGTTGGGAATATGCCCCTGCAACTGCACAACTGGAATGTGGACTTCGCATGCTGGTGTTCTTACAAGTATCTTAATTCAGGGCCCGGCGGCGTGGGTGGCGCTTACGTACATGAGCGCTTTGGCAACGACCCTAAATTCTTCCGCCTGGGTGGCTGGTGGGGCAATGATGAAAAGACCCGCTTTAAAATGCAGAAAGGCTTCATACCTCAAAAGGGTGCTGCAAGCTGGCAGATAAGCAATGCCCCGGTCTTTAACATGGTAGCCCACAATGCATCGCTCGATGTTTTTGAGAAAGCTGGCATGAAAGCACTCCGCGAAAAAAGCCTGCTGCTTACCGGCTATATGGAGTTTTTGCTGAAACAGGTTACCCACCTGCCATTTGAAATAATAACACCTGCAGACCCTGCACAACGTGGCTGCCAGTTATCGATGCTTTTCAAAGAAAAAGGCAGGGAAGTATTTGACCTGCTGACTCAAAATGGCATTATAGCCGACTGGCGTGAACCTAACGTGATCCGCATAGCCCCTGTACCACTATACAATACTTTTGAAGATTGCTACAGGTTTTATGAGGTGATGATGGAAATTGCATAGCCTGATTCAGTCGTCATCTATACCAGTATATCCACATACTTTTTGTAAACAAAGGCCACTACAATACCTTTGCGCCCACCTGATATGGCCATATTCACTCACATTAAAAATTTACCGGGCTTTAAAAACACAATCATTACCATCGGTACATTCGATGGGGTGCACCAAGGCCATAAGGCTATTCTTAAAAAGGTGGCAGACCATGCCGCCGAGGTAAACGGGGAAAGCGTACTATTGACCTTTGAGCCTCATCCCCGCAAGCTGTTATTCCCCGACCAGCCATTGGGTATTATCACTCCGCTTGATGAAAAGCTAAAGCTGATCACCGAAGAAGGTATAAAGCATGTGGTTGTAGTGCCTTTCACCAGGGAATTCGCTAACTTATCAGCACAGGAATATATAGAGCACTTCCTGGTAGACATATTTCATCCACATAGCATCATCATCGGCTACGATCATCGTTTCGGCCACGATAGAAAGGGCGACATCAACCTGCTAAAAGAGTATGCTGCTAATCGTAACTATGAGCTTATAGAAATACCTGCGCAAATGATAGATGAAGCCGCAGTAAGCTCTACCAAGATACGCCATGCTATAAATAAAGGACGGATGGAAGATGCCAGCCACATGCTAGGCCGCAATTATTCGCTAAAAGGAACCGTAGTGCATGGCAATAAACTGGGCAGAACACTGGGCTACCCTACCGCAAACCTTCAACCCACCGATAGCGATCAGATAGTCCCCGCAATAGGCATATACGCCATAAAGGCGCTGCATAACAACACCACTTACAACGCCATGCTCAGCATAGGCTACAACCCCACTGTCACCGATAAAAAAGAGTTGCGCATAGAAGCTAATATCTTTGACTTTGACAAAGACATTTATGGTGATGAGCTGGAAATACGCTTCATAAAAAAACTCCGTGATGAACAAAAGTTCGATTCGCTGGAAGCCTTAATAGATCAATTGCACAAAGACAAGGAAGAAACCTTAAAAGTGCTCAAAGCCTAGTCTACATCAAGCTCCAGGAATACCGGGCAATGATCCGAATGCCTTACATGTGGTAATATCTCAGCGTGTTTTAAGGATGCTTTCAGGGGTTCAGTTACATTCACATAGTCTATACGCCAGCCTTTATTATTTGTTCGGGCGTTGGCAAACGCACTCCACCAGGTATATTGATGCGGCTCTTTATTAAAATGCCGGAAACTATCTATAAAGCCTGTTGTAAATAGCTTCTCCATCCATGCCCGCTCTTCTGGTTTGAAGCCGGTATAGTTCTTATTCTTCACCGGGTCGTGTATATCTATCGGCTTGTGGCAGATATTGTAATCTCCGCAAACAATAATGTTAGGTCGTGTTTTGCGCAGGTCATTGATATACACAAAAAACTCATCTAGCCACTGATATTTGTAGTCCTGCCTTTCATCCCCACTCGTACCACTAGGGAAGTAGGCATTGATGAGCGTTGTATCGCCAAAGTCCGCACGGATCACGCGGCCTTCGGCATCGCTTTGCATAATACCGTTGCCATACTGCACATTGTCGGGCTTTATTTTGGTAAGTATCGCCACGCCGCTATAGCCTTTTTTCTGGGCAGAAAAGGAATACACCTCGTAGCCTGCGTCTTTTATTGCCTCTTCGGGCACGTCTTCTTTATGCGCTTTTATTTCCTGCAGGCATATCACATCTGCCGGGTCAGTTTTCAGCCAGTCAGCAAAGCCTTTTTTCACAGCAGCACGTATGCCGTTAACATTATAGGAGATGATCCTCATTTTTATGATTTTTGGAGTGTTTTTTGTTACCACAATATATTTACAAAACCATCGTACAGGCCAAAGTTTTTATCCACAGTAAGTATAGTGGCATTTTCTTCATAAGCCGTAGCTATTAATGCTCTGTCGAAAGGATCACGATGCTGCGCAAATAACGGCACTTGAATATAACGATTAAGATGATGGTTTTGGAGCGGTAAGAAAGTAAAGTCATCCTTTATTGGCTGATGATATATTTCATCAATATTTGAGATAAACTCTGGCAACTTATTTAATGATTGCTTGATGACAATTTCGAATAAACTTAACTGGCTAAAGAAAATAGTATTAGCGGGATTTTGAATGACGTCAATCACTTTTGCAGATATCTTTGCGTCGTTATTCTGGAACCAGAGAAGACAATGAGTATCTAAAAGAAATCTAGTTGTTGCCATTACATGTAATCCTTGAAGTCTTCTAATGTTTCATTAAAATCATCAGGGATAGTTACCCGACCCTTCAATCCTCCAGGCACACGTTTCCCTGTGGTATCTAATTCCTGATCTTGGGTAAGAAAAGTTATAAAGACCTCAGTTTTTGTATTAACCGGCGGCTCTTCTTTCATAAAGATATGCCCCTGTTCATAGACCCCCTTAATCGTTGTCAGCATAGTAATAATCTATATTACAAAGTTAATTAAAATCTATGAGCATTGTCTATTACTAAATAATCCCTTCATCAGACATGCTCACATATTCATGCCCGGCAATAATAATGTGGTCGAGCAGCTTAATATCCATAAGCGCAGCTGCTTCTTTGAGTTTGAGGGTCAGTTGTATATCTGCGGCGCTTGCATTTTTGCTTCCCGAAGGGTGGTTGTGCGCTACTATTAACTGGCTGGCATTATACAGCAGGCAGTTTTTCAGTATCATGCGGTTGTCGGCTATGCTGGCACTTATGCCTCCGCTGCTTAATGTTTCTTCTTTTAGTAGCTTGCTAGCGTGATTCAGGTAAAGCACATAAAATACTTCATGGCGCAGGTCTTGCAAGTGTGGCATTATTAGTTTTGCTGCTGCTGCACTGCTATCTACTGCTGTACGGTCTGGCCCTTCACTGGCCTGCCTGCGCCGCCCCAACTCCATGGCTGCACATATAGTGATGGCCCTCGCCTCGCCTATTCCCTTTATCTTTTGCAGCTCAATAACATTCAGGCGGCCCATTTCGCGCAGGTTGTTGCCGGCAAGCGCCAGGGTATCGCGCGCAAGGTCTAGCGCAGAGCGTTCCCTTGTGCCGCTGGATATAAGAATGGCTAAAAGCTCAGCATCGGTAAGCGCGGCAGATCCTTTTTGCAGCATCTTTTCCCGCGGGCGCTCATCTTCCGACCAGTTCTTTATACTCTTAGACTCATTCATACGGATCTGAAAATACAGTAATTTTTTGCTTTTGAATATGGTTTCATAAAAAATTACTGTACGCCTATCACCATACAATATGAGACTGGCAATGTATTTGTGATGCCATACGATTACCTTCGCCAGTAAAATAATATGCTGTGGCTAATATTTTTAGTTATGTTCCTTACCCGGAAACGGGTTATTTCTCCCTTCTTGTCAATGATTATGTTTCCGACAGTCAAAATATCAAACCATTTTATGGCTATGCACCGTCTGCTGAAGGCATAGACATATCTATTGCAGAGCGCAGCAAGTACCCCATAAACCGCAAGGTGCTGGTTGATGCACTTAACCGTCAATATAAAGGGGTAACAATACACCCTAAAACAGCAGAAAATATAGACTTCCTATTAAAGGACAGCACATTTACCATCTGCACAGCCCACCAGCCCAACCTGTTAACAGGCTATCTTTACTTTATCTACAAAATACTGCATGCCATAAAACTGGCAGAACAGCTCAATAAAAAACATCCGGATAAACACTTTGTGCCCGTATACTACATGGGCAGCGAGGATAACGACATTGAGGAGTTGGGGGCCTTCCGGTTTCGTAACGAAAAATATGTGTGGGATGGTAACGGGCAAATGGGTGCGGTAGGCCGTATGGACACAGCGAGCCTCAAAGGCCTGCTCAATAAACTATTTAAAGTATTCGGGCCACCGGGAGAAA
>Ga0206843_10035_pt2 | contig 47648 bp, 34 predicted proteins | sample Alteio_BWOrgCont_21_FD_152869 | JGI IMG/M metagenome (GOLD analysis project Ga0206843, IMG submission 152869) | Enriched cells from forest soil in Barre Woods Harvard Forest LTER site, Petersham, Massachusetts, United States -... | ecosystem: Environmental > Terrestrial > Soil > Temperate forest >...
ATCAGCTTAAGGAACCAATTTGCAGTTTTGCTATAACTCAAGATACTACAGGCTTTGAGCTTATTAATTTGCTTAGAAGCTTCTATTTTTTTGATATTCGTGATAGATCTGAACAAGGAGTAGAGTTTATTAAAAGAAATTTTGCTAACCATATTGAGATTGATAGCAAGGATTTTATTCCAGAGGATAATAAAATATACTCAATTAGGAATATTGCTTCTAGATTAAAAATTCATCATATTATTATTAAATATTTTTCTATTGAGGAGGAATATTCTGCAAGTGTAGAATCAGTTTTTGATGAAGATATTACGAAACAATCCTATAAAGTCTTAAATGTCCCATTTATTATGTCCTCTCAGGTTGCAAGAAGAATTGCAAAAATTTTAGTAGATCATTCAGATAGTGAAAAAGCTGAAATATCTATAAAACTACCAATTAATTATCTTGCAATATCTCCGTGCGATATTCTCAAATTTACGATAGATAATTTATCCGTTGAATTAAGAGTTGTAGAAATTGAGATAAAAAAATGGGAGATTAAAATTTGTGGGATAATAGAAAAAGCAATAGATGTTAATCTTAATTCTAATTATTTCTTCACTAATATAGAAAACGATAGTGATGGAATTTTTGAACAAATAGTGCTGCCAAGCAATTTTACATATGATGGGGCGGTTCATAGAAATTATATTTATTTTGTTAATTCATTTCGTAAGATAAAAGGTCTATATGTTTCATCATGTGAAAATGATTATATAAAAATAGCAGATGTAAGAGGTGGAAGCTCTGTCGGTATAATAACATATATCCAAATTGATGGAGAAATAAATCAATATTTAATAGATGAAGCTTCTTTTATAGATATTTATACAGAGGGAAATATGCCATTAATTTTTGGCAGATCTTTGTGGAATTGTAATTCCTTAGTTTTGTGTGGAGATATGCTTTTATATGCTAAAAATGTTCATGATTTAGGTGATGGTAATTATAGATTAAACGAACTAATTTTTGTCTTATATGAAGATATCAATATCACAGCTCATACATTGGTTGAAGCTGGAGCAAGAGTCGTTTTTCTTGATAGAATGCTGGCTATTTCCTATGCAGATGAGTTTGATAGTACTGATTTATACTATATATCTCACAAAGGAGATGCAAGGATTGTATAGTCTTTAACTTATATTTTAATATTATTAAAGTTTTTATTAATTTCTATCTCAAACATTTTTGGCAATTCTGCTCTAAATTTAAAGGCTTCGCCAAAAACTTCCTGTGGTATTTCAAGTTCATAAGCATGAAGGCAAAATTCAGACATATTTTTATCTGAAGCTCCATATTTAGTATCACCAACTATTGGGCACCCAAGCCCTTGCGCATGTACTCTCAATTGATGCATTCTTCCGGTTTTGGGCATAAAAAGGATAAGAGAGGTTTTCTTAGCAGTGCCTAGCAATTTATAATCTGTTTCAGCATAATCTCCTTTGATCGATATTTTTTGAATTTGTTTATAGCCATCTTTTATAAGATAATTAGTAATAGTACCACTTTCTTTCTTTGGTTTGCCATCTACAATTGCAAGATATTTCTTGGTTATTATTTTGTCTTCAAAGGCTTTTGCAAGTTTTGTTGCAGCAGTTCTATTTTTTGCAATTAGAAATACTCCCGAAGTATCTTTATCTAACCTATGGACTAGGCGAAAACCTTCATGAATTTTGTTTGTACTAAAAAATTTTTTATTTAGATACGAAAGTGCATCATCTATTGCAAATTTGACCTTTGTACCACCTTGGGAAGAGATACCTGATGGTTTGTTAATAACCATGAATTCATCAGAATCAAATATTCTATATTCATTCAAGATTTTAGCAGCAAGTTCTATAGTATATGCACTCACTGGTCTATCTTCTTTTTGATCTTCAATTTTAAATTCTATTCTATACTCAATAATGTCATTATTTTTAATTCTATCATTTGATTTGGCTTTTTTATTGTTAACTCTAATTAATCCTTTTCTTATAGTTTTTTCTATAAGAGCATGAGTAAGAGAAGGTTTTTCCAATTTTATGTACCTGTCTAGCCTCATAGGTGTAGGACAATTATTTATTATGTGTTCTTTTTTTATCATAAAAATTCTAACTCTGCTTTTTCTAATTCAATAACTTCATCTCTTATTCTTGCAGCTTTTTCAAAATCTAAATTATTAGCAGCTTGAAGCATCTCTTTTTTTAATTTCACAATATAATTTCGTAGTTTTGTTCTATTAGTAAGAAGCTGAGAAATATCTTTTTTAGGCTCATTAATAATATTCTCTACTCTCTGTAACTCTTGTATAGCAGATAATTTCTTATCTATTGTTGTAGGGATAATATTGTTTTTTATATTATATTCTTGTTGTAAAATTCTTCTGGCATCAGTTTTAGTAACTGCGGCACTTATAGATTTTGTTAAAGTATCTGCATATAATATAACTTTTCCTTCAGAGTTTCTTGCAGCTCTTCCTATTGTTTGGATTAAAGCAACTTCTGAACGTAAAAATCCTTCTTTATCTGCATCTAATATTGCAACTAAACCACATTCAGGAATATCGAGTCCCTCTCTAAGTAGATTTATTCCAACCAAAATATCATATTTTCCAGATCTTAGATTCTGTATTATTTCAATTCTTTCTAATGTATGAACTTCTGAATGTAGGTATGAAACTTTATACCCAGCTTCTGATAAATAATCACTTAAATCTTCAGCCATTTTTTTTGTTAGAGTAGTGACAAGTATTCGCATGCCTTGATTTATAGTATTTTTTATTTCCTCCATAAGGTCGTCAACTTGATTTATAGCTGGCTTTATTACGCATATAGGGTCAAGTAAACCAGTCGGCCTAATAATAAGCTCAACGAATTCGCCATGGGTCTTCTCTAATTCAAAAGAAGCTGGGGTTGCTGAGACATAAATTGTTTGCGGACGCAGTTCTTCCCATTCTTCAAATTGTAATGGCCTATTATCTAGAGCAGAAGGGAGCCTAAACCCATATTCCACAAGAGAGTTTTTGCGAGATCTGTCACCCTTATACATTGCGCCTATTTGAGGAACTGTGACATGACTTTCGTCAACAAATAAAAGAGAATCTTTTGGTAAATATTCAAATAATGTTGGAGGAGGCTTACCTGCACTTCTTCCTGTTAAATATCTAGAATAATTTTCAATTCCCTTACATGATCCAGTTGACATAAGCATTTCAAGGTCAAAATGAGTTCTTTGCCTAATTCTTTGTTCTTCAACATATTGACTATTATTTTTATAATAAGCTATACGTAGTTGTAGTTCGTCTTCGATGCCAAAAATAGCCTTATCAATAACTGATTTTGGGGTAACAAAATGCGATTTTGCATAGATTACAATACTATCTAATTTAGTAAATTTCTTCCCAGTTAGAGGATCAAATTCGCTAATATTTTCAAGGTCATTACCAAAAAAGCTTAACCTCCAAGCTTTATCGGAATAATGTGATGGAAATACATCTATATTTTCTCCACTCACCCTAAAGCATCCGCGAACAAAATTTATATCATTACGTTCATATTGCAATTGCACAAGCTTATTTAAAATTTCAGATCTTGGATATTGCTCTCCTTTTTTTAGAGTAAGAACCATTTGATAATATAAATCAGGTGACCCAAGACCATATATACAAGAAACTGAAGAAACTACGATAACATCTCTTCTTTCAAGTAATGACCTAGTTGCAGAATGTCTCATTAGATCTATCTGTTCATTTATTGATGCATCTTTTTCAATAAATGTATCAGTGCGTGGCAAATAGGCTTCCGGTTGGTAATAATCATAATATGAAACGAAATATTCTACTGCATTTTCCGGAAATAAATCCTTCATTTCAGAGTATATTTGTGCTGCCAAAGTTTTATTATGCGACATTATGAGAGTTGGTCTATTACTTTTTTCAATAATATTCGCCATGGTAAAAGTTTTGCCAGAACCTGTAACACCAAGTATGACTTGATCTTTTTTTTTCTCTAAAAGCCCGCTTAAAACTTGTTCGATTGCTTTTGGTTGATCCCCAGCTGGTTTGTACTTTGAGATTAATTTAAACTCTGGCATTATTGTATAATTTTATTTGCCGCAATTATACCTAATAATTCAAGTTAAGAATATAATTATATTTATCATAGTATTCCTATATTTAGTCACCTGGTTTTTCATTAGGAAAAGAGTTTTCTCCCCCAAGTCCTAGTTCGTCAAGCACATACTCACAAGGCAGTGTATCACAATAGTCATCTGATACTTCTACAACAACGACACAATCTTTTGGTGCAGTGACTAGCGTGTCCTCACAAGGTACACATCGTGAACTTGGTGCTAATGCCTCATCTACACTAATCAACAATCTATGTTCTATGAATGCATCTTGATATATAGTAAAAATATCTGATGTAATTAATAATCCTTTTAATGCATTTAAGTAATGGAAATCTAGATTATGTCCGTGCCATCCGTGAGATGCATGGGTTCCAATTGTATCTCCTGTACTTAAGTTTTTAACTACATGACCATGTATTGTTAAGTACGGATGGTCAAGGGCCTGAATTAATCTAGTAATGTGAGCGAGTGTGACACCAGTATCTTCTCTTTTTTCAGCCCAATTAGTGCTAAGAATGTCGAAGAGAAACTTTATATTCTGACTTGACATAGTAGAGATTTGTCGACCATCTTCTTCTGAATCCTCTTCTGTTATTGCTTCTAAGACATATCCATCTACATCTTCCATGCAAGCAATATCATCGGCAGCGTCACTATATCCGCTAACATATTCAGATGTAGTACATGATCTAGCGCCAACAGTGCTTTTATCTGTAGTGGAAGAAATTTTTTCCACTAGTTCTTTATAAATTGGTTCAACGCTATTTTCTATATATTTGGTAATAAAATGCCCAGATATGCCACAGTGTTGTGCATATTTTATTGTTGCAATCTCTTGTCTATTGTCATCTTGATAGAAATTCTTAAGAGTAGTTGTAAGTTTTTTTGCTGCTTTTGACTTTACATTTTCTGATGGTATTGCGTAAGTTATTCCTTCTTTTACAGCTTGACAAAATACATGATGTGGATTGTTTTTATGTAATATAGCATAAAAACGCAAATTTGCTGTATCATAAAGTCCATTAAATGTTACAGGCCCATCTAACACATCACATGTAAATACTTGCGCTGGTTCAGATTCAAAAACTTCTATTGCATGACGACCATGTTTTGATAACACACCATTTAAAGTTAGTATTTTTTTGTAAAAAGCTCGAGTATCAATTGTAATACCTTCATCCGCGGCTGTAGAGAGTGCTTTATGCAGCTTTTCTATGTTCTTTAATTCATCATCTAACGCTTTTTCTGATTTCAAACCCGCTTTATTTTTTTTACTATAAAATTGATTTATAGATTTAATAATATCATCAAATTTCATGATAACATCTGATATACCTTGTGCTAATGTAGCTCTTGTAGATTCATGTTCATCTATCTTACTAATAAGAAGTAATTCTGAGCTCCTTATACAATCTGCATCTAATTCTCTTAATATAGCAATCAAACTGCTAAATTTTTTCATGATGTTTTTAAGTGAATCTGCGTCTTGATGTATTGCGAGTTTTGTTCTTTCTTCCTCTAAAGCAGCTAAATTATTCTTGTAACAAATCTTGTATTTAATTTCATATTTATTTATTGCCTTGACTAAAGTATATGTTTCTCTTCCATCAATTCCAGCTTCTACAGCTTCTTTTACAAGCTCTTGTACTTCTCTATAACCGCCTATTTGCACTTTGGATAAAGCTATATCTATCGATTTTTCTAATAAATATTGCATTATTTCAATATTCATAAGCTCTGGCGTACGAGCAGTTTGTAGAGTTTTGGGTGTAATCTCTGCTCCATTTTCTATCAAATATCTTACCATCTCAATATTTTTATGTCCTATTGCGAGTTGTAGTGGGCTACCGTTCATTAATACAGTACAATTGACATCTGCTCCATGTTCTATCAAATATCTCACCATCTCAATATTTTGATGTAACATGCATATATGGATTGGAGCGTATTGTTGTAATAACTCTTTATGACCTGCTGCTATCTCTATTGTAAACACGTAGTTAACATCTGCTCCTAAATCTATCAAAATTTTTGCTGCTTCTATATTTCTTATAGCGCAAGCCTCCATCAACGCAGACCCACCCGCGAATTTAGTATTAGGGCTAACACCAGAATTTACAAGCGTTGTAATAATCGCAGAAATATTAGAGTGATGACCATAAATAGCCTTAGATAAAAGATGAGTTCCAATGATAGATCCATCGTGTGTGATTTCATTAAGAAAATTTCCATTACGAGAGATAAAATACTCTAATATATTATTATCTGGGAATTGAGATATTGTATTGTACAATGCTACAAGCTCAGGTTCAGATAATATAATTTTTCTATCATGAGGAATTAATGCCTCTAATAATGCTAAATTATTTAGCTTAATAGATTTACTCAGTAGAGATGATCCTATTACAGAAGACACTACTTGCCCACTCGCTCCTAATGATACTAATCGCGTTATTGCGCTATATGTTTTGGTATCTGGTGCATCAGCATTAAGTAAAAAATCAAGAAACGTTAGACCATATGTATCTGATGCATTGATATCGAGACCTCGTGTCAACAAATCATCGAATGATGATGTATTGCCTTCTCTCAAATCTCGAATAATTTGTAGAATTTGAGTATGTTCTATATCTAGGCTAAAGCCTGTTATGCTATTGATAAGCTTTTTTGATGGCATAATATTTTTTCCAATATCAAAGAAATTTATTTGCGTATGATATCAGTAATATTTTAATAAATCAATATTTATATAGAAATAGATAAAAGTTATTAATAATATACCAAGTATTACAAAATCTTTTCGTCAAAATGGAGGTATACCTATGCAGATGTTTCATAGCAAACTCTAAGATATTGAATTATTTTGTAACATGCCTATACTTGTGTAGATTAGAATAAGGAAATATTAATATGAGCTTAGATAATAAAATTGAAATTTATACAACTTCATATTGTCCATATTGTGTAAAAGCAAAAATGCTTCTCCAAGCAAAAGATGTAGCATTTAAGGAAATAAATGTAGAAGGAGATAATGATGCAAGAATAAGATTAGCTGAAAAATCTGGCGGAAGAAAGACAGTGCCCCAAATTTTTATAAATGGGAGCCATGTTGGTGGATGTGATGATCTTTACGCTTTAGATAAAGATGGTAAACTTGATAAAATGCTTGGAAAATAGGTCTATGGAAATTCTCTCATTTCAAGATATTATCCTAAAGCTTCAAATATTTTGGGCTAATTTTGGTTGTGCTATTCTTCAGCCTTATGATTTACGTATGGGAGCTGGTACATTTCATCCAGCAACAGTTTTGCGATGTCTTGGTCCTAAATCCTGGAATGTAGCCTTTGTTCAGCCATCTAGAAGACCAACAGATGGTAGATATGGCGATCATCCGAACAGGATGCAACATTACTACCAATTCCAGGTAATTTTAAAACCTTCGCCAGATAATATTCAGCAATTATATTTAGATAGTCTTTCAATACTTGGAATAGATTATAAGAAGCTAGATATAAGATTTGTTGAGGATGACTGGGAATCACCAACACTTGGTGCAGCAGGCCTGGGGTGGGAAGTTTGGTTAAATGGTATGGAAGTCTCACAATTTACGTATATGCAACAAATTGGAGGTATTGACTGTAGGCCAGTTGCAGGTGAAATTACATATGGTTTAGAAAGATTAGCTATGTATATTCAAAAAGTTCACGATTACAAGGATTTAGTATGGAATAGTACAAAAGATGACAAAAAGTTAACTTATGCTGATGTTGATTTGGAGTCAGAAAAGCAATTTTGTGATTATAATTTTAATTACGCTGATACAAATATTCTGTTAAAGCAATTTGAAGATATAGAATCTGAATGTAATAAACTTATAGAAAAAAATCTACCATTCCCAGCTTATGATTTTTGTATAGAGGCAAGTCATATATTTAATTTATTAAATGCTCGTGGTGTAATAAGTACCACAGAGAGAGCATCTTATATAGCGCGGGTAAGAAATCTGGCTAAAATATGTTGTAGCAAATGGATAGAGATGCAAGGGCATGGTGAATGAAAAATTTTATATTCGAGATATATTCTGAAGAACTACCCGCAAGAATGCAAAAAAATGCAGAGCAGGATTTTGCTACAATATTTACAAGTTTTTTTAAAGATTTTGAGATAGAAGCAAAAGAAATTATACCATATGTTGGTCCATGTAGACTGGCCATTACAGCTTTGATCGCAGAAGAAATTGAATCAAAATCTATTGAGATAAGAGGACCAAAGTTAGATGCACCGCAAGCTGCAGTTGAAGGATTTTGTAGGAGCAATAATTTAAAAATACAGGATCTTTCAATCAAAAAAATCAAAGATGTTGATTTTTATTTCGCTGAGATAAAAACCGAGAAACACAAAACAAAAAATATTATCGAATCAGAGATTAATAATTATTTAAGCAAAATTATTTGGCCGAAATCTATGGTCTGGGGGGTATGCAACTCTTCATGGGTAAGGCCTGTTAAAAACATACTTTGTTTATTAGATCAAGAAATAATACCTTTAAAGTTTCTTCATTTGGAAGCAAACAACCAAAGTTTTGGCCATAAATTTATGTGTAATGTGCCAATAGTAATTACTGATAATTACGTTAATTTGCTTAGAAATGCAAAAGTTATAAGTTTAAGGGAAGAAAGAAAAAAAATTATAGAGACAGGATTTAATAATATTTGTACAAAGCTTGGAGTTACATTAAATAAAGATGATAAGTTACTAGAGGAAGTAGCAGGACTGTCTGAATTTCCGGTTGCTTTATATGGGCATATAGATTCTAAATTCATGTCACTCCCTCCTGAAATTCTAGTAACTTCCATGAGAATTCATCAAAAATATTTTACAGTAAATACAAAAAATCAAGAGCTTGCTCCATATTTCTTATTTATTACAAATCTTGATTTGAGTGATTATTCAGAGATTATAGAGGGAAATCAGAAGGTTCTATCTGCAAGGCTTAACGATGCTTTATTTTTCTATAATTCTGATATAGAAAAAAATCTAGAAACCAATATATCAAAACTTCATAATATAGTTTTTCATACAAAACTTGGTTCATTATTTAATAAAACAGAAAGAATTGTTAAATTAACAAAATTTATTGATAATGAAGATATAAACGCGATAAAAGCTGCAAAACTCTGTAAATGTGATCTTGTTACAGAAATAATATACGAGTTTCCTGAGCTCCAGGGAGTCATGGGGAGCCATTATGCCAAAATGCAAGGCTTTTCCACGGAAATATCTGATGCAATACGAAACCATTACAAACCAATTAGTGCAGAAGATATACCGCCTTATGGTAGTGCAGCTATAGTTTCTATTGCAGATAAAATTGATAGTTTAGTTGCTTTATTCTTAGCAGGAGAGAGAGCAACAAGCTCAAAGGATCCATATGGCCTCAGAAGATATGCTATTGGTATTATTAAAACAATTCTTGCGAATAACTTGCAATTAGATATTTCTAAATTAATCGAATATTCGACATCACTTGTAGAATTACAATCTACGCCAAAAGATTTAGAAGAAATTCTTTCATTTATAGAAGAAAGATTTAAATTTTTCCTAAAAAGCGAATATGCTATTGAAATTATTAATTCAGTAGTAGACCTCAAAAAAAACTCAAATTTATTGTCCAATTCTCTTATTATCGCATCTATAGATAGAGCGTTTAAAAAAAGAGAGGGCATAGCGTTAATTTCTCTTTATAAAAGAATGAAGAATATCGTTTTGGAAGACAAAAAATTTATGCCAATAAACATTAGTCTTCTGAAAACAGCTTCAGAAAAACATCTTTATAATAAAATTATTGATATATCGGGATTGATCAAAGAAAGCTTAGAAAAACAAGATTTTGATAGAGCGATAGATTTATTATTAACTTTTGAACAACCTCTTTCTAAATTTTTTGAAGAAAATTTGGTTAACTCTGATGAGTTAGATATAGCAAATAATAGAAAATCTCTCTTATTTGAAGCTTCGCAATTATTTACTGAAATAGTTAAATTTGATGAGTTCTAATAAAAGAAAATTCTCTATTATCCACTCAGATACTCCGAAATCTATTGAGATATATAAAAAGGTTAAGAATATAGTGAGTGTAGTTGATATATCAGACGGACCAGATGCTCTTATAGTTATTGGTGGAGATGGCGAAATGCTACATTCTCTTCATAAATATCATCATTTAAATATTGATTTTATAGGATTAAATGCTGGAAGCATAGGTTTTTTAATGAATAAATCAATTTCTAAAGAATTGTTTTTTGAAGAGAACGTAGTTAATATTGTAGTACTTCATCCGCTTGAAATGACATCATCTGATATTTATGGTACAAAAGATGTTAAACTTGCTTTTAATGAAGTATCAATATATAGATCGACAAATCAGGCCTCTAAAATATCCATAAATATCAATGATATACAGCAAATAGATGAACTAGTATCAGATGGGATAATTATTTCAACTCCTGCTGGAAGTAGCGCATATAATTTTTCTGCGGGGGGTATGATTGTACCGCTCGAGTCTAAAGTTATTTGTATGACTCCAATCTGTCCATTTAGACCAAGAAGATGGCGTGGAGCCATTCTACCAGAATCTGCAGTAATACGACTTGAAGTGCTTGAGCATGAAAAAAGACCAGCTAATGCGGTAGCTGACTTTAATGAACTTGAGAATGTTGTAAATATTACGATTCGACAACAAAACAAAATTTCAGTCAGGTTATTATTTAGTAAAAATTCTGCGCTAAATGATAGAATGATCAAAGAACAATTTATGGTTTAGAATGCAAGACTTACAGATTATAAATCACAATACACGAGCTGTTTTAAAAAGACTTATAGTAAATTATGTAAAGCCTTACAAAGCGCTAATTTTCTTTGCCACTTTTTTTATGATTTTGGTTGCTGTGTCTAATGCAGCAATGGTTAAGATGGTTGAACCTGCTATAAATAAAATTTTCATGAATAAGGATAAACATCTTTTATTACTTTTACCGGCTGCAATGCTTGGAATTGCAGTATTAAAGGGTTTCGCTGAATATTTTCAAAATTATCTCACAAGATCTGTAGGCCAAAGAATTTTGAGTGACCTACAGATAGAACTATATAGACATTTGCTTAATTCAGATATTGAACTAATTCATTCGCAATCTGCTGCTAGATTGATTTCTCGTTTTACTAATGACATATCGTTAATGCGAGGTACTGTTTCTAACACTTTAGTTGGTGTAGTAAAACATTTTCTTACAGTGCTTTTTCTTATAGTATTGATGTTTAAACTTGAACCAACTCTTTCAGGCGTGGTATTTTTTGTATTCCCACTTGCAATATATCCAATTCAGAAAAATGGTAGAAGAATAAGAAAACTTGCTTATTCAGCACAAGAGGGATTGGGGAATTATACAGCAAAATTAGATGAAACCTTTGAATCGATCAAAATAGTAAAATCATATCAAGCAGAAAATTTTGAATCTAAAAGAGCTAAACATTTTATAGAACATATTTATGAACTATATAAATCTACTGCTAAATACGATGCTCTAACATCACCTATTATGGAAATATTAAGCGGAGTTGCTATAGCCTTCATAATTATGTATGGGGGCTATATGGTTATTGAGAATGAAACTACGCCAGGGGCACTTTTTGCTTTTATAACAGCGTTTGTTTCTGCCTATAGGCCTTATAAAAGCCTTGTATCTTTGAATGTTAATTTGCAGGAGGGTGTTGCTGCTGCCAATAGATTATTTGCTGTTCTTGATCAACAACCTATCATACAAGAAAATAAGGATGCAAAAAATATCAATTGCAGGAATGCTACTATTGAACTAAAAAATGTTACATTAAATTTTGGAAATAAGAGGGCATTAAATAAACTTTCTTTAATAATAAAGCCTAATTCTACTATAGCTATTGTAGGAAAATCTGGTGGAGGCAAAACTTCTATAGCGAATATATTACTTAGATTTTATGATCCATCTTTTGGTGATGTTTTTATAGATAATATAAATATAAAAGATGCTAAATTATCAAGTTTACGTTCCCAAATTGCTCTTGTCACACAAGATACATTACTTTTTGACGCCACAATAGCAGAAAATATTGCCTATAATATGCCAGATATAAATATGGATAAGATCATTATTGCAGCTCAAAAAGCTTCAGCGCATGAATTCATAATTCAACTTGATGAAGGGTATAATAGTGTCATAGGTCCCAAGGGTAGAACTCTTTCAGGTGGCCAGAGACAGAGAATAGCATTAGCTCGTGCATTCCTAAAAAATGCACCAATACTTATATTAGATGAAGCTACAAGTAGTTTGGATCCACTGACTGAAAGGGAAATTAAATATGCATTAGAAACATTATGTAATAATAGAACTACTATAATAATTACACATAGGCTTCATACTATTGAGCATGTTGATCATATTTATGTAGTCAAAAATGGAATAATAGTTGAGGAAGGAACGCACGAAAAATTAATTTTAGCAAAAGGTGAGTATGAAAAATTATACCATAGCAATGGTAACGAAGGAGTTTCTCAGCGAGAAGCTGGGATTTGATTGAGCTTTTCAAATAATTGTGAATAGCCTTTGTGTCATTTAAATTCTGTCTTTAAATTTGATTAAGAAATGACCAAAAGACTAATTATACCTTTAAGTGAAGAAGAAAAGTGTAGGAGAAAGGCGGAGTTGTAGGTGGCTCAGTTATTATAGGTGCTGTCTCTTCTGATTAATTAAAATTTAGAAAGATCTAGTCAGACAACCATTGTACTATAATATCATCGAATAATTTGAAGTTTGTGCTAGGAGAAATTGAAGTGAAGCCTATATAGTTTCTTTACGAAGGCAAGCCACCCCGTGCGAGGACGGGGCGCTATTTAAAAAAATCTATCCCTGTTTTTGCAAGGATAAGGTGATGCATAATCAGATTATAAAGCCTTAGCTTATATATCTATATGAACTTCTTCCATAATTAAATCAACCCAACCTTTGTCTTCATCCTGCCCTGAGGTATTTGGGGCATGGATTTTTAACCCTTGGCTTTGTTTAGGGCCCTTCGGAACAGGATATCCATCCTTTGTAATTTTGAAGGCCTCATTTTGCCATGTAGGAGGACTTGTTGGGTTTTTTAATGCTGCTTTGACTATATAAGCTTGAGGTCTGTTATATCTATATTTTGAAGCTTCTTTAATCCTGATTAAAGATCCATCCGTAGCAACATAAGTTTCTCCATTATCCTGCACCTCTCTATCTTTTGCTCTGCCAAGTAGTTCATCTACTTTTTCTTCTGGAGTTTTTTTTACAAAATTTTCGCTAAGAAGTTTTTTGATAATTTGTTCTTTTGACATTCCATCAAAATTTAGTTTCCTAGCTTTTGCAGCATAATCGCCAGTCATAAATTTTTTAATTATTTCTGCGAGTTCTTGATCTCTATTTAAATATTCTTTATCCCAAATACTATCATCAGAAAATGGGTCATTCTTTATTGCAATTAAAGCTTTCTCTACCCCAATTGATATTGCCTTTATACTAGGGCGTCTTACTAACTTTTTATTTAGAAATTCTTTTCTTACTTCTTCAGTTTGTGAAGTAGGTATTTCTTTACTATTTGCGACTGCATTTTGGCTTAACAAAGCTATTAAAAGGGACAGCAAAATTCTATTATTCATATTACCTCTTGTAAACAATTTTCCTAAATGTATATATTTTATACATATTGCTATATATGACTATTAGATTTATAAACAAGATGTGTATGCAAAAATTATTTAACAAAGATAATATTTTAAATATTTTATTTCTTATCGCTCTAGCCATATTTGTTTATCTAGGATGTTGGCAGTTGTACAGATTAGACGCAAAAAATAAATATATTAGTGAAGTTTTTAAAGCTATTTCAGGTCAAGCAAAAACGATAGATGATATTGACCATAAAATATCTTTATATGATAAAATTAAAGTCACAGGGAGATTTTTAGATGATAAAGCTATTTGGCTTTACAGAAGACATCCTGCGGCAAAATATGAAGAAGGTGCTTATTTAGCAATTCCAGTAGAAGACCGTAGCGGGAGAGTTTTTTTATCGTTACTAGGTTGGGTTAAAAATAATGACCAACTATCGATTCTTGAAGAAATAAGTAAGAAAAAGGAAGTAGAAATAAGTGGTATTTTGTTGTTTTCTGAAGAGCAATCTATGTTTATTCCAAAAAATGATTATATGAATAAAATATGCTTTACTCTTGATATTCCTGAAATATCTGCAGAAATGAATATAGATTTGCATGAGTATTTTGTGGCCGCTTTATCTATGCACAAAATATTTAAAACAAAAATTTATGATATAACCCCAGATATGATGATTAAAATAAGAAATGATCATTTAGAATATGCTGCAACTTGGTTTGGACTTGCAGCAGTTTTGTGCTATATGTATTATTATATATGTTCTAAGAGGCGCAAAAATGAAGATAATTAGCTACTATTTAGGGCATATTTTTATTATTGTTGGGTTTTTTTTAATTTTTACATCGGTTATTGGTGTAAAAAGAATGCCAGATGTATTTTGTAAAATTCATGCTACGAGTATAGCTGATAGTCTTGGGTATCCGCTGTGTTATCTTGGGCTTTTTTTGATTTCATGTTGTTCGGTGCTTAGCTTTAAATACATATTATTTATCATTTTATCTTTATTGCTTTCTCCGATTGCAACATTTTCTATTGCTAAATCTATAAATAAAAAAGAACCATAGTATTTTATATGCTTGATTTTAGCACCTATAATTTGCTTTTTGCCTTGCTCAGTTTTGCTATAATAATTTCTCTATTTTCTATTGTGTTTGCGAAAAATAATCTTATTTGTATTTTTGCTTTTTCAAGTTTTAGTGTTTTAATATGTATTGTTTACTTAATCCTTGATGCTCCTGATGTATCAATGACAGAAGCAGCTATAGGTGCATGTTTATCCACTGCTTCTTTGGTTATATTTACTACAAAAATATCAGAATCTGAAAAGCAGTTTTACTTTAGTGTTAACACAATATTTGCTGTTATATCTTGCATTTGTGTAATTATATTATTTTCTCTGTTGCAAGGTATTTTACCAAAAGTTGGTGAAATAAGTAATGCTATAAATTTAGGTGTTGCGCATAGTTATATAGAAAATACAATGAAGGAAATTGGTATTCCTGAGTTTGTGGCTGCAATACTTGCGAGCTATAGAGGACTTGATACTCTGTGCGAAACAGTAGTAATTCTCATAGCTGCTGTTGCATTATATGGAATTCTTGGACTTAAAGATGAAAAAAAATAACAAAATAAATTTCTTGGTGACAAGATTTGTAGTTCCTTACATTCTGTGTTTTGCTGCTTATATTCAGATTTTTGGTGAGATCTCTCCTGGAGGTGGATTTCAGGCTGGTGCTATTTTTGCTTCTTGTTTTATAGGATATGATTTATCTGTGGATAACATTTTATCTTACATTGATTCCATGGTGTTTTTAAGAACTGGCGCTATAGGGGTGCTGATATATATTTTAGTCGGGCTTTTTTCTGTTGCTGACGGGAAATACTTTCTAAACTATTATTCATTAAATTCCCAAGCTTTTGGTATAATGCTTGTTGAACTCGGTGTAGGTGTAACAGTAAGTTCTGTAATGATTTTTATATTTTTAGAGCTTAAGAAATGTTAGAACAGATTCCATATTATCTTGCTTCTACAATATTTATTTTTGGAATTTATATTCTTGTTGGATCGAGGTGTTTTTTTAGAAAGACAATAGGATTATGCATCCTCCAAGTTGGAGTATTGATTTTTTATATTTCTCTTGGAAAAATTTTTGGTGGATTTCCTCCTATAAAAATTGAAGAAAATAGTGTTATATATTCAAACCCGCTTCCTCATGTGCTTATGCTTACAGCTATAGTTGTAGGGTTCGCTACATTAGCAGTCGCTCTTGCTTTACTTATTAAAATTTATAGAAATTTCCATACATTGAATGAAGATGAACTTGACCATAAATAGTTTGCGGGATAATTTGCCAGCTTTTCTTATTATAATTCCTATGCTCTCAAGCATCTGCATATTGCTTGTTGCAAGAAGAAAGTTTGCGAGGGTTTTTTTTGTTGCTACAAATTTTGTACTTGTTTGTTTATCAATATTATTGATTTTAAATTTTACTGAGACAAAGTATTACATATTTGGTAATTGGGAAAGACCTATAGGTATTGAGTTTAAAATAGATCATCTCTCAATTTATTCTGTAAGTATGTTATATGTTTTTTGCTGCTTATTTAGTATCTTTTGTTTTTCTGCTCTAAAAGAGAGATTGGAAATTTTAATGCAAAGTGGAAAAGAACATATACCATATGTTCTTTTTTTACTTGTCGAAACTGGTTATTGCGGCATATTACTTACTAATGATGTCTTTAATTTATATGTTTTTTTGGAGCTTGCATCTCTTGCAACTTATCCATTAATAGCAATGAGTTTAAATAAAGGATCTCTTATAAGTGCCTTTGAATATCTGATTATTGGGACTCTATCAGCTATTTTTATTCTTGTTTCTATAGGTTTTATTTTAGGTATTGTTGGCTCTCTAAATCTTTCTGATATTAATTTATATTTTAAAGAAAATGGTAGAGATATTAAATATATTTTGACCTTTTTAATTATTGGGATTTTGATAAAAATCTCTGTATTTCCCCTCCATAGATGGAAAATAAAATCATATGCGAATACTTCGCCAATTATTCTGTGTTTTTTTCTTAATATAAGCGTGCTGTGCTCAATAGTTGCGCTGCTAAAATTTTCTCCTATAATAGAACTCTCCAGCAAATATTCATCGTTCTATATACAGATTGTTGGCTATGGATCAGTGATTTTTAGCTCAATACTTGTTTTTCGAGAGATAAATTTTAGAAATATTATTATATTTTCTTCAATTTCTTCTGTGGGTTATTATCTAACATTATGGCCTTTTAATTCTGTAGAGAGTTATTTGCTTTTAACAAAATTATTAATAGTGGATGGCTTTGTTAAGTTAGGGTTAATTTTAGTTGTTATAGCTGTCAATAAAGAAGATTTATCAGTGAGTAATTTTAATGCTCTTGTTGGAAGCAACAGATATATTTCATATATTACAACTATTATTTTATTTGTAGCAGCTGCACTCCCTCCCTCTCAGGCTTTTTTCAATAAATTAGCTGTTTTTAGGTACATATTAATTGATAAAAATAGCGAGATTGAGAGTATAATGCCAGTAATGTTACTGTCATGTTGTTCATTTTTGTTTCTTTTTGCATATTGTAGAATAGCTATGAATATATTTAAAATTGATGAGGTCGGAATGAATTTTTCTGTCAATAATATTGCTGTAAATGGGATGGCAACCGTAGCTATAATTTTGTTATTAGTGCTATTTTGTTTCCAGAATCCCTTTTACGAATTTCTTATATAAGCTACAAATGATTAGTGGTAAGTTAAGTATTTTTACTCCAACTATTTTTTTTAGTAATCCAATAATTATGTTGGTTTTTTGTGGCTTTCTTTCATTATTATGGCCGCTATTTTTTTCCTCAAAATCTTACGTGCATAGAGTAGGGATATTTTTACAATTCATTTTCCAGATTTATCTAGTAATTTCTTCTATATATGAAATTTCTAAATATGGAATGAGTTCTTATGATTTATACGCTGAACACCTATCAAATAATCTTTTATTTACCATACAAACTAGTAGGATAGGTATAATATTCGCATCTTTGGTAGTCGTATTATGGCCCGCAGCATATTTTTATTCAATCAGCTATTTGGAATCATCTGGCGAGGGTTTTGAATCTCGATTCTTATTCTTCTTAAATTTATCAATATGTAGTGCTTTATTACTTAGTATCGCAGGAGATATAATCACATTATTTATATGTTATGAAATACTTACATTGAGCACGATTCCACTCGTATCTCATCACTACACTATACATGTAAACCATGTTTTAAAGAAGTATTTACTATATCTAGTTGGAGGTTCTTTGTGCTTATGGCTTCCATCAATTTTATATCTAAGTCACAATGATGGTGTCCTATTTAAGCTTGGCGGTAATATTGTAATAGCAACTTTGTCCGCTCGAATGCAAATAATTATTCTTGTTGCCTCTATTTTTGGAATTGCGAAAGCTGCAATATTCCCCATGCATAGCTGGCTTCCTAGTGCTATGGCAGCAAATTATCCAACAAGCGCTATTTTACATGCTGTGCTTGTAGTTAATGCTGGTATTTATTGCATTTATAAGATTATTGCTGAAATTTTTGGACTAGATTTGATAAATAGGCTTTTTTTAGAAAGCCAGTGGATACAATATATATTATTATTTGGAGTATTTTATGCTGGTATTATGGCAGTAATGCAAAATACTTTGAAAAAAATCCTTGCTTGGTCCACGGTTGCGTACTTAAATCTTATTACATTAATTGCTTTATCTGGCAGTAAGATTCTTTTTATAATTTCTGTGCTAGCTCTAATTACACATTCATTTTCTAAAATATCATTATTTTTTTGTGGTGGTTATATTTATATAAAAAATTATTCAACTAAACTAAAGGAATTCAGAGGGAGCGCAAAAAAATTCAGAATAATTTTTCTACTATTTGTAATTGCCATTATTCCAATGAAATTTATAATATATAATTCTTGGTGTAGAAATATTATTATGCAAATGGAGAATAATATTCTTATTTTTGCTATGGTGATTTCTTCTACGCTATCTTATATGTATTTTGGTAAAATTCTTATTGAAATGTCATTAAATCGAGTTAATGGTGATAATAATCTTATATCTAGAAGCCCAACAAGTTCGTTTATGATGATTGCAATAGTTTATACTGTTATTTTAGCTATGGTTTTCTTATTTTATAGCCATCATATTTTTGGTTTTTTATATAGTTTTTTGAGCGCTGAATTATGATAGTTAAAAGTAATTTTAGTAGAAAATGCGCAGTTTTTATTACGGTATCGGTAATATATCTTTTGTTTTTCGCATATGTGATTTCTATATTGGCTTATCATGAAGCTTGGAGTTCTTTATCTTCATATTTTTTTATAATTTTTTCTGCTTTATTATGTAAAGGAGGGCAAGAGCGAATTACAAAACTATATTTGTTCTTGTCATCTGTAGTGATAGGCATTTGTGAATGTACAGAATATCGGATTTTAACAGGTGAATTTTTAAATTCTATAGTATATCTATGGTCAATTAGTATAATTTTTTTGCTAGTGCCTCTATATCTCTTAAAACAACGTTCCTTTGATGATGTTTATAGTTTAATTTGGATTTCATCACCTTGTATAGCTCTATATCTTGTTGCTGAAAATATTTACTACAAAGAGATGTTAATTCTAAATCAACAAAATTCATCTAAACTTAATTTAGCAATGACTTTATTTTTTCTTCTTCTAATATTTTTGCTCTACAAAAAATCTGCATTTATATTAGGCTTGGCACAAGAAAAATACATAAAGATGTACACCATAATTCAAAATATAAGTTTGCCAAAGTCTGAAAATGATCTTATACCTAATAAGATTGTTTTGTCTGAGTTTGGACTTTCTTTTGCAATAACTTTGATCTTCATTATACTAGCAAGTATACTACTTATATAGCGCTATGAACTTTCTAATTAATATTTTTGAATATAGATTTGTTAAAGTTACTTTATTGCTTTTTTTAAGCATAATAATTGCTCTTTTGCTGATTAATTATAATCAATATGATGCATCCTTTGATACTGCTTCCAAAATGATTCCAAGTAATTTATTTGGTTATTTCGGTTCATATTTGTCAGATTTATTGGTTCAATACCTTGGATATGCATCATGGATAATGGTTCTTATATCCTTGAGTCTTGGTGTAAGTTTTATTAGAGGAATTGAAATAGGTTATATTAAATTTAGGTTATTGGTTGGATTGTTTTCTTCTATCATATTTGGAACATTAATTGGAATATATTTTCCCGAACTGCAAGTAAATATTCAAACTCATTTAATTGGATATATAAATATCTTGCCACAGCATATAAAGCTCAGCATTGTTATAATTTTGGTGTTTTTATTTTTAATTTGTTTTTTCTATTCTGTAGGAACAAGAGCGTTTTCATGTATATCGTTATTATTTAATAGAGCAAAATTCGTTGGTAGATCAAATTCTAAGCAAAAACATGGTGTAAAACATGTTTTACCAAGAGAATTTGGCCTAAGAAATTCTATTGAAATTAATGGAGATAGTGATAGAGCGCTGGTTAAAAAAGATACTAGAAATTCCATGGAAAATATATCAAATTTCGAGTGTGAGGATTTTGAGCTTCCATCTTTAGATTTGCTTAGTAATGTAAAAGAAAAAGAAATTAAGCTTGCAACTTTTGAGGAACTCAATGAACAAGCAGAAGAATTGCTCAAAGTGCTAAATGAGTTTGGAGTTAAAGGAAATATAATAGAAATTAATCAAGGGCCAGTAGTTACGTTATATGAATTTGAACCATCTCCTGGTACAAAATCTTCTAGAGTAATAGGTCTTGCAGACGATATAGCTCGTACATTATGCGCAATCTCAGCAAGAATTTCAGTTATACCAGGAAGAAATGTTCTTGGTATAGAATTACCAAATAAACAGAGGCAGTTTTTTAGATTACGAGAGTTATTTGAGTCAGACTCATATAAGGAGCAACATATATTGCTTCCAATTGTTCTCGGTAAGGACTTAGCAGGTAAGCCATGCGTTGTAGATCTTGCTAAAATGCCTCATTTACTTGTTGCTGGTACTACTGGTTCTGGTAAGTCGGTTGCCATAAATGCTATGATTTTGTCATTATTATTTAAACATACGCCAAAACAATGTAGATTTATTATGATAGATCCAAAGATGCTGGAACTCTCTGTGTATGATGGTATACCACATCTCCTATCTCCTGTTGTGACAGAACCTGGAAAAGCGGTAGTTGCTCTAAAATGGGCAGTAAAAGAAATGGAAAATCGTTATAGGTTAATGTCCAACCTTGGTGTGCGTAACATTCACGGATATAATATGCGTATAAGCGAGGCGATAAAAAATGATGAGCAACTTCAAAGGACTGTACAAACAGGTTTTGATGTAGATTCGGGAAAGCCAATTTATGAATCTGTCCCTATAGAAATGCAATCTTTACCTTTTATTGTTGTTATAGTAGATGAAATGGCTGATCTTATGCTTGTTGCTGGAAAAGATATTGAGTCCTCAATACAGAGGCTAGCACAAATGGCTCGTGCTGCCGGAATTCATCTTATAATGGCTACGCAAAGGCCATCTGTTGATGTTATAACAGGAGTTATAAAAGCAAATTTTCCAAGCCGTGTTAGCTTTAAAGTTACATCCAAAATTGATAGTAGAACAATTTTGGGAGAACAGGGAGCTGAGCAGCTTCTTGGTATGGGTGATATGCTTTATATGGGAAATAGTTCTAAGATAATAAGAGTACATGGTCCATTTGTTGATGATTCTGAAGTGGAACGTATAAGTAAATTTTTAAAAACTCAAGCTAGCCCAGAGTATGTGACATCTGTTACAATCTCTGAAGAAGATGATAGAGAAACTTCTAGCTCAATTATTGGTTCGGATGACTTAAGTGATGATAGTCTATATAGACAGGCTTTAGAGATTGTTAAAATAGAAAGAAGAGCTTCTACAAGTTATATTCAAAGATCACTTAGAATAGGATATAATAGGGCCGCCTTAATTGTTGAGCGTATGCAAAAAGAAAATGTGCTTTCTTCTCCAAATCATTCTGGTAAAAGGGAAATATTGATCCCTGAGGACTAAATACAGCATAGTTTTTTTAATTTATATTTTATATTGAGGATCTTCTTGACCCAATATTACTACAATGTTAGCGTTTTCCATTTATAACGTAGATAAAATTGTGAAAAAGCGAAAATATTCAATATTGAAACACTTATTAACAACAGCTTCGATAGTTTCAATTTCTCTAAATGCAGCTAGTGTGGGTGCAAATAACTTTACAGCAAATGTAAATTTAGATACGACAGCTACTCCAGGAGTTTGGGCTCGGGGTCCCGCTCCTTCAATTTTAGTAGCCCTAACTCCACCGAGTAATAATGATACATTATATTTTGGCGCGGATATAAAAATATATTTTCTTGGTGGTGTTTTAAACTCTGCGCTGCCTGGGCAAGGAACAAATTTCGGAATTAATGTAGGAAACAGTTCGGGAAAAGTTTTTATAGGAGATAATGCTGCATATACAATATCTTCCATTGCTCCTGCTGCATCTGCAAATAGTCTAACAATAGGGTTTAATGCTGCCGGGGCTCTTACAGTAAACGATACAAGTGGTTTAGTTAGTAAAATCTCTTTTGGTAATAAAAACGGAACAATCACTATAAATAATGGAAATATTCCAGGGCCAGTCGATGGTTTTTTTGCTAAAGCCGGTCCTTCTGTAGGAACTCTCAATATCAATGGAATTACCACGATTACTGGATTAGTTGGAGCAGTTACTCCAATTAGCACAATCAATGTTGGTCGTGCTCTAACATTAACCAAGAACACAAATTCCAGTAATACAAATCTTGTTAATGAGAATTCTGGTGTCATACTCAGTGCTAATACGATATTAGCAGGAAATGTTAATTTCTCTAGTAAAAGTTCACAATTTATTATGAATAATGGGGCTCTTATAACAGGTAATGTTGATAGTGCAGTAAATCCAATCGGTTTAGCAGTAGCAGCAGTACCGAGTGTTGGGCTAATCAATGCTGCAACTTGTCAGATTAATGGTGACTTTGGTATTACAAATCCACTATTAATTATTTTCCAGGGTGATAGCATTCTTAAGATTCAGGGTTCTACTGTAAATATAAATGGTACCACAAATGATGACGTTAGAGGCACGCTTTATCTAAGCAATGCAGTAAATACAAATTTTAGTGGAACTATTGGATTAGCGGCAGATGATGCAGGTCATATTCATAGAATTAACTCAGTTTATTGGGCTGATGCTGGGACTCCTAGGACTTTAACACTTGAGGAATCCGAGATTTATGTTGATAATTTAAATGGTTTTAATGCAGGAAGTAGGTTAGTCATAGATGGTCCTGTCACAATGTACACAACTACTGTGACAAATGCTGTGACCACAATAAATAATGGTGGAACCCTCACACTTGAAGGAGTAACAACTTTTCAATCTACAATTGATGGCAGTGGACTTAATGAAGGAACTCTTGATATAGGTTCTACTGGTACAGTTACTTTAAATGGTATTGTAGGTGGTACTTTTCCACTTGCGGAAATAAATATTACAGGCGGAAATTTGACAGTTAACGCAAATGTAAGTGCTGAAACTTTGCAATTTAGTGTAGCAAACGGAACTTTTGCGCTTGGCAGTAATACTTTTACTGGAAATATAATTTTTGATGATCCTAATGATACAATAACAACTACTGTTGGTGCTATTATCGATGGTGGAATAGATGTTATAGGTGGGGCCGTAAATGCAGGTACACTTGCGATTGGAGGTGATACAACTGTTACTGGATCTGTTGGTGCTACTAATGCGATTAATGTGACATTTGCTAATAATGAGGTGCTTACTATTGATGGTGCTGTTGTAAATATCAATGGTACTACAAATAATGCTAATAATGGTAACATTACGTTAGGTGGAGCTTCTACAGTTACCGGTACAATAGGTGGTGCTGGTGCTATTAGCACTTTAACTGCTACAGCTGGGGATACTACGCTTGGAGCAGCTACTGCTATAACAGCGCATACAATTAATGCTACTGGTCATAATATTATTGTAAATGGCAATGGAGTTGCGCTTACAACAACAAATGGTATAACAGCCGCGACGATTAAGTTTGCTGGTGCTAATACAGCTACACTTACAGGTAATTTGACAGGTGGCGTAGACTTTAATGGTCAAGCAGCGACATTGACGATAGATGGTGGTAATATTTCTACGACTGTAGACAATTTAGGGGGTGGTGTTGGTGGTACGCTTGTTATAAGTGGTGCTACTACAATAACAGGGGCTATTGGTAATACTAATGCACTTACAGCGATTAATATAGGTGTTGGTGGCGTGCTTACATCTGGCGGTGCTATTGCTGCAACTACGACTACATTAGGTGCTGGATCTACGCTTACGCTTGGAGGCAATGTTGCAGGTGCTGTAACTGCTAATGGTGCTGGTAGTATAATCAATCTTGGTGCTAATACTATAACAGGTACTGTAAATTTTGGTGCAAATGCTGGCACACTTAATATAGCTGGAGGTACTGTAGGTGCGAATGTACAGGGTGGTACGATTGTGCTTACCGGAAATAGTACTGTGACTGGAACGTTTGGTGCTAATAATGCTGTAAATGCTACTTTAGGAGCCCATACATTAACGATAAATGGTGCTAGTGCGAATTTTGCTGGTGTCAGTGGTACTGGAGCGAGTGCCATTACATTAGGTGCTGCTACTAATTTAGATGGTTTAATTGGAACTAATGGTAATGCCATTGGCACTGTAACGTTAGGAGCTGCCACTACATTAGGTCAGCATGCTGTTACTACTATATATGCTGATACTGTGACTGGAGCTGTTGGTAATCGTAATTTAACAACGAATGCTGCTAATGCTACTACGATTAATGCATCTACAGCATTAACTGTAGGAACTGGTACTTTAACATTTAATGGGGCAACTACTATTAATTCACCTGCAGTTACTGCAAATAGTATGACAGTTAATGCTGCTACTACATTTACATCAGCTGCTGCTAATGTTGGTGCTGTTACGATTAATGGTGGTAATACGCTTACTGTTGATGGTACTACAACATTTAATGGCGACATTTCAGGTGGTGCTGCTGACCAAGGTGCTATTTTTATTTCTGCAGGTAATCTGATAATTAATAACAAAATTGGTAATGGGGGTACAAATTCCCTTAATTTAATTTCAATTGAAACAGGAGCAACAATTACAACTGCAGTTGGGGCTACGGTTGACACGAGTAATTTTAAATTTGTAGGTAACGGCTCTGCTACATTAAATGCTAATTTAACAGGTAATATTGATTTTGGAGGAACCAATGGTACAGTAACCGCTGCTTCACCTTTAACTATTACAGGTAATATTGATGGAAATTTGTCTGATATTATGGGTGTTTCAGCAGGTACTTTGATATTAACTGCTAATACGACTGTTACTGGAGTGATAGGGAATACTTCTCCGCTTCATTTAATTGAGATTCATAGTGGAGTTTTTACGGCAAATTCTAATATTTCAGTTTCTATGTTACAATTTACAGGAGTTGGTACTGCTACTCTACAAGGCACTGCGTTTAATGGTGATATAGATTTTAATGGCATAGCATCTACCGTAAATATTTCATCAGATAATACTACTATAACAGGACTGATTGATGGGAATATTACTGCAGGTGCTGGAAATTTTGGTAATTTATATATTCAAGGATTAAATGCAACAATCATGAAGGGAGTTGGTGCAGATACGCCTCTTAGCATTCTACAAATTCAGAATGGAGGGAGTTTGACGGTTCAGAATGTTTTGTCAGCTGCTACTATAAATTTAATTGGAAATGCTAATTTGGTTGCAAATGATGTAGTTCAGTCCAACAATATCACTATTAACACAGGGACATTTACTACAAACAACATAGTCACTGGAATTGGGGGTGGTGCTTCTTCTTTAACATTCAATAATGCAGGTGAGGTGGTGTTGAGTGGTGGATTAAATGGAAATGTAAATTTTAACGGAAATAATGGCGTACTTACGTTAAACTATGGAAATATAGCAAATATCTCTACAAATACTGTGCCAAGCGGTACATTTAATATTTTTGGTGTGTCAAATTCTGGCTCTATTGGTGCTGGTGGGACTGCTATTGATGCACTTAATGTAAAAAATGCTGCGATGCTTAGTGCTAGTACAATAAATGCTCAAAGTATTAATTTGTTGGGTACTGGAATCTTGATAACAAGCGGCTCTATACAAACAAATTTAATAGTAATAAATTATGGGACTCTTAATGCTGGTGGTATTATAAATTCTGATACAATTACAATAGACAATGGTGTTTTAATATCAAATGCTAACATTAATGGATCTGCTGGTGGTGGGGCTAATTCAACTGTTACAATTGGTGATGGCACTCTAGAATTACTGGGGGTTTCTAGCCTCAAAGGTAGCGTTATTTTTAATGGTTCTGGGGAAGTGATGCTTTCAGCAGGTGGAATTAGTGGATCTGTAACAACAACAACTGATGGTGATGGTGTTATTTTATTAGATAGTGGCGTTGTGACAGGAAATATAGGACAAAGTAATTTTAGATTAGGTGAAGTTGTTTTGGACGGTACAGCTATTACTGTTACTAATACCAATAGCATATATGCTAATACTATTGCTGTAACAGCTGGGTCTGTAAATTTGAGTGCAAACGGAAGTTTAGGCTCTATAACAAGTACTACAAAAATTGTGCTTGATACTGAATCGGAGTTAAACATTAATTCTAGCAATATTTTTGGAACTATTAGTGGTGACGGTACTGGAGTCACAATTTTTAATCTTGACCCATCTGCAACAAATATAGCTTCTTCTACTGGCTTAGGCTCGATAACATTCGGAGTAGGTGGCACTATAAATAAACAATATTTGGCTAGGAATTACCTAATTAATGGTGATGCTACTATAAGTTCTGGAGCCCAATTTGCTCCAAATAGTACTATGTCAATTTTTACAGGAAATTCTCTAATAGTAAATGACTCATCAGTTTTTGATGTTAAGCAAATAAATGGCTTAGGTAGTGTAAAATTTAATATTTATGGAAATTTGCCACAAATTGGTTCTTCTACAGCATATGTTTCTACAGTTTATTTGAATTCAACAAATATATATACAATATCAAATGATATATATGCAAATAATGTAATTGTTGAAAGTGGAACAACATATCAAGCAACAGCAGATCATACTATATATGGTCAACTTCAGTTCATAGATAATGCAACATTGGATCTGCAAAGTGCTAATCTTACAGTTAATGGTGGCGTTGTAACAGGAAACACTATAACTGTAAATTCTATTTTATCGGCATCTGGAACTTCTGGCAATCTCCAGAGTAGTGTGCAGATTGCTGGAAATGTTTTAAATCTTACTCTTGATACAAGTGCTCTAGCTATAAATAATAAAGTATATCAAATATTTTCATCTGTTGATGGGGAACCAAGTAGCTATAATATTATCACTGTACCACCGAGCTCATTCAATTTTGAATATAGTGGTGGCAAGATACAAGCTAAAGGCCTTCCAACAATCTCTAGTGATATTATAGAATTGCTTGATAGTGAGGCGATAGATAATCCAAATGAAGAATTATTTGAAGATATACTCAAAAACCCTGAAACAGCGACAGAAGAGCTATTTAGAATAGAAAAAACAGCCAGTCAAACTGTACATTCAAAAAACTACAATTTTTCATGGAATATTGTTTCTGCTGTATCTACGCATTTAAGCAGGGCTATTAACCATCATATTGGATCACAATTTTCAGTACCTGCTATATCTTCTGGTGATGAAGATTTAAGAAAGAGTGCGTGGTTACAAGGATTTGGAAATCTTACGGAACAAGGTAAAAGAACTGTAGATCCAGCATATAGGTCAACTACTACAGGGATTATAGCGGGGTATGATTTTGAGATTAAAGAAGACTTGATTATTGGTGGAGCTGTGGCTTATGCTGGCACAAAAGTGAGAATGAAAAATCAGAAACAAGGTGATAGGATTAAAGCAAACACTTGGATATTTAGTTTATATTCAATGTATGAATTTAATGATCATTGGTTTGTTAATGGAACAGTTGCGTTCGGTAATGTTAATGTTGTAAATAAAGAAAGAAAATTGAGTGGTGGTCGATATAGTGTCTCAAGTGGCAAACAAACTACTCAAACTAATACTATTGATGTTGCAATTGGCTATAAATATAACTTCAAAGATAAATTTACTGTAGCACCAGTAATTGGTATTAATACAAATTTTTTCAATGATACATCATATATTGAGACAGGAGCGGCAAAATTCAATAGAACAGTGACTAAAGGCTCCGGCTCAAGCTATATTGCGTATTTTGGAGCTGCTGTAACAACTGAGGCTAATTTCAACGATTCAGTAGTTACTTCAAATATGCATGCAAAAATAACTCAGGAAATAAATGCTAAAAATCCTGTTATTACATCGCAAATTTTTCAGCAAACAGGTACTTATACTTCTAAGATAAGCAATGTGAATAAAACAATTTATTATACAGGCTTTGACTTGAAAATAAGCAATAAAATTGTAGATGTGACAACAGGGTATGATTTAGGATTTTGTAAGAATTATATAAGTCATACAGGAGCTCTTAAGCTAAGAATTAATTTTTGATTGAGGGCTGCTTTCCCTAGAGTTCTACTTTTGGCGCATATTTGCTTAAGGTTCTAATTTTCTGTAGACTAAATCCAATTCTTTTCGTTTTGCGATCAGGTGTGGGTAAAGGACTTTCTACCATTTTTGTATCAAGTGAGGCACTCGATGCGCTTGTTGAGATTGAGCTCAGGCCTTCTATTTTAGAAGCGAGAATTTTAGAAGATACAATATCATCTGTGTGTGATCTTGGCTCATCTTTACTAGATCTAAACAGACTTTTATGTAATACAACTTTATTAAGTTTAGAAACTTGATTTTCGTCTATTGATCTTTGCCCAAGCACCCAGGGGTTTTGCTTTTTTCTGCTGTGTTTTTCTATTCTATCTGCAAATTTTGTAGCCACTCTGTATGCCCCAGATGTTTTGAGACCATAGCTTCCATGATTATTTAGTGAAGCTATTGAGGCGCCATGCGCAGCCATTGAATATTGTGTTGAAAGTTGAAGTTTTTGATCTGGAGTTAGAGTATGATCTGCAGTAGGAGCGTATCTACTTTCATAAGCTAATAATAATCTTGCTCTTTCAGAAAATTCTGTTCTATCTTTCCCACTTTTGCAAGCAATAACTTGTATCTTTGCGTCATCTATGGGGCCAGTTTGTGATTCCATCATATTATATATCATAGCGTCTTTATCATAGTATGTTTCTTGAGGTACAAGTGAGTGATCCATGCCTAGAGAGCTAGTAGCTTCCCTAGCTAGAGTTACTATTCTCTTTTCTTCTCCATAAAATGGATTATTAAATATTTGATAATTTACTTCTTTTGCTGTTGCAGTTCTAATATGCTGCAAATTTTCTGTTGTCACAGAGAAACCTTCTTTAGATTTTCCTGAAAAATATGATAGGCTTCCGCTTCGAATGTGTCTTTCAAATATTTCTGCATGACCGCTTTCATCTTTCCTAATCGCAAGCGTAAGATATACATTCCTTGCACCAGGCATATATCTAAGAGACGTTGGTATTTCTATATTCCCTGGAAGTAAAGATACCGCAGTATCTTGTATTATTTCTTTTTGGTAAAAATTTAAATCTTTATACCATTGTGGTTTTTTGTCTTCAGGTACTTTGCCACTTAGAATGGAACGTAAATCTTCTTTTTGTTTATCTGAAAGAGGAGAGGTTTTTGCAGCAACAGTAGTAATAGTATCACCTAACACTCCTCTTGTACTTGTGACCAAATGGTCTGAGGGGTCATATTTAATATTGGCTGCATCTCTAAAATCTGTTAAGGCTTTTGCGATTTGAGAATCTTTCGTAAGCCTTTGTCCTCTTATATTTATATTAAATTTTCCTAATGTTCTCACTATCTGTGTTTGAGCATATTTTATTTTCTCTATTTGAGCAGAAGGATCTTCAATTTTGCTATCTTGATACATTTGAAGAATAGATCTTTTTGTACTAATCAGAATTTCTGCTTTTAATTTATTCTTGTCTTCTAGCTCCATATCAGATTTTTCGATCATCTCAAATGCGCCTCTTACAGTGCCAAGAAGAGAAAGTACACCTACCTCAGGAGTATCTTCTGGTTTAATAAATTCTTGATCAAGAGTCTGGGCTGTTGCATCTCGTATAATTGCTGTATCTTTTGTTAAGATATCATGTCCTAGAGTATGTATCGCATTTTCTGCTCTATATCTTCTGATGCCAATTCTATCGTCTATTTTAACATATAAATCCTGGATTATACTGGTTATATCTGCAGTATTTTCGCAAGAGTGTAAAGAGTCTCTGATTTGTTCAAATGTTTTAGCTTCGATAGGTGCCATACCAGCTCCGCCTCTACTAACCAATTCTATTGCATCTCTTTCTATATCTTCTATCGTTGCTTTAGACATAAAGCTATTTCACTATTTTTATATTGCGCTAGATGGTAAAACAAACTATTAGCTAAGTACTAATTCAAGTTGTATTTTGAAATGATTCTAGTGCGCTAATTTAATCTGAAATTTGATAGTAATGTTAAATATATAGTAATACTAAGTTCAAGAAATATACTATCTGTAACATAATGGATACGTTTATATATAAAAATTCATGATAAGAATTATTGCTGGAAAACATAAGGGTAGGGTAATACCCACATTCAAGGATGCTGAGTATAGACCGTCTACTGGTAGATTTAGGGAGGCTTTATTTAGCATATTGACATCAGGAATTTTTGCAGAGAGAGAGCTGATAGAAAATGCGATTGTGCTTGATCTTTTTGCAGGTACTGGCAGTCTTGCTTTTGAAGCTTTGTCTAGAGGTTGTCAGACAATTACTTTGGTTGATATAAATGAATTATATTTAAAACAAGCTATAATTTTTGCTGAAAAAATTGGAGAAAAAGATAAAGTAACATGTCTAAAAACATCGGCAATAAATTTACCATATTCTGGTAAAAAATATAATTTAGTTTTTATGGATCCTCCTTATAACAGGAACTTAATTTCAAAGACCCTATGGTCTCTTATTAACAAGAAATGGTTAGATGCAGGAGCTACGATAGTAGCAGAAATATCAAAAAATGAGAATGTTGAAATTCCATTTTGTATAAGAATATTAGATGAAAGAAAATATGGAAATAATAAACTTTTAGTGATGGAATATGAGCAAGAATAAGAAACAATTTGTATGTAATAATTGTGGAAAAATTTCTCCTAAATGGTATGGAAAATGTTTTGATTGTGGAGCAAATGATTCTTTGGAAGAAGAAACGATTATTAAGTTGCACAAAGCAAATATATTGTCAGGAATTATTAACAGTGATTATACTGCGCTTGAGGTTGAGAGTTTAACTGGGGCAATTGATGAGTCATCAAGAATAGTAACGCCTTTGCGTGAACTAAATAGAGTGCTAGGAGGTGGAATTGTTCCTGGCTCTGTAACATTAATAGGCGGAGATCCTGGGGTTGGCAAGTCTACTATGATGCTTCAAGTTGCTATGACGCTTTCTAAATCAAATGTAAAATGTTTATATGTCACTGGTGAAGAATCTGCTAATCAGGTGAAGCTGAGAGCTAATAGACTTAGCATACAAGCTCCTGATGTAAGACTGATTGCAACAACTAATGTAAGTAGTATTATTTCAACTATAAGTGATAATAAAAATTTAGACATAGTTATCATTGATTCAATACAGACAATGTACTCCGAAGATTTTCCATCAACTCCTGGAACTGTTACTCAGATAAGAGCTTGCACTCAGATATTACTTAATTTTGCAAAACAAAATAATGTAGCCATGTTATTGGTGGGGCATGTGACAAAAGATGGAGAATTGGCTGGGCCAAAGGTGTTAGAACATATGGTTGATACTGTCCTATATTTTGAAGGCGATCAGAATAATAATTACAGAATACTAAGATCCGTTAAAAATCGGTTTGGTGGGGTTAATGAAATTGGTGTTTTTGAAATGACAAATTTTGGGTTAAAGGAAATCTCTAACCCTTCTGAGCTTTTTATTCTTCAGAGAGACAATAATGTTTCTGGTACTGCTGTTTTTACAGGTATAGAAGGATCTAGACCCTTGTTAGTTGAAGTTCAAGCATTAATAGCTCCATCTTTTATGCCTATGCCAAAACGTTCTGCGGTGGGTTGGGATCAAAATAGATTATCTATGATTCTTGCCGTGCTTACTGTACGATTTGGACTTAATTTATCTAATAAGGAAGTATATTTAAGTGTGGCAGGAGGACTCAGGATTTCAGAACCAGCTGTAGATCTTGCCGTCGCGGCTGCTTTAATATCAGCTTCAAACGACAAGCCATTGCCGAATAATAGTGTATTTTTTGGTGAGATAGGATTATCTGGTGAAGTAAGACGTGTTAATCAAATGGAAACTCGTATTAAAGAATCAGTCAAACAAGGGTATAATAACATCTATTGTTCATCAGATGTGAGTTGTGATTCTACGAATGTTAGAACTATAAATCATATTAGTCAGTTGAAGTCTTTGTTAAATAAAAACACACAAAATTATTCTTAAAACCTATTGACATCTATTAACAATAAATTATTTTTTGTAAAATTCATTTTATTAGTTTGGTAAGATTATGCAAGTTTCTTTTGGGTTCTCAAAGCTTGAATATTTGACATGTTTTGAAGGTAAATATCTTACAGATAGGGGTGGGAGTAGTGTAGATAAGTTACGCATTACCATTCCATTAGATATTTTTAAAAGTATTCTTGCGGAAATAAAAAGTAAAAATGAGGAATCTTCTAAAACATTTATGGTCCATCTAATCAATTCATTGTTATCATTTGAAACCTCATATTTTATATATGAAGAAACAGAAACACCGCTCTCTATGCGGCAACAAATAGAGAGCGTTAGAGAATTGCATGATATATTAGGAACAGATTGGGATTATGCTATAGGTCATGATGAGGGCAGTGTTTTACCATTTGCCCCACAATCATCTCTGTTTAACAAAGTATTAGGTGGAGAGATAGATGACATAAAATATTTAATATGTACTATTTTTCCTAAATACGATCTAAATATTTTTTATGCAAGGTCTATTGAGGATGAAAAAATTACCTCGTGTAAAATGAACTATGTTAATCAATCTCAGGTTATTCGGTCCTTAGGAGAGGATAGAAAGAAATTAGATATGTTAAGAGAATATAAAAAAGAACAATTTATAAGAAAAATCTTTCTTGCTAACAGTGCTGAGAATACAGATCCTACTGTTTTATTATTTAACTATGTTATTGTATCTAAGGATATAGAATTTTTGGATATATTACAGTCTTCATATAGTACTTTATTAACAGATCAATTAAAAGGAGTAATAATGCGAAATGCTATTTATTACGATGCTGATGATAGTATACAAAAATTTCAAACATATGGATGGCTTCCAGGATTAATGGATATAAAATTTGAGAGCGGTATATTGCCAATGCAGCTAGTTTTAAAAGAACGGGCTTATAAATCATTCGAGCTATTAATACAAGACGATACAATTGTTCGCAAAAAATATAATAATGCAGAAACTAATTTGTTGCAATATATAGTGTACTTGAAAGATTTAAAAGCATTTAAAATATTAATAAATACAGTAGAAGCTGGTGTATTTAATAGCTTATTACTAGAACTTAATACAAATGGCTGTGATGCTCTACATATGATTGTAGCTAATGATTCTTTGAATGAATATTTAGTTGAGCTCATAGAGAAAAAATTATTGGATACATCATATGCTACACCCATTTGGCGCGTTAACCTTTTACAACTTGCAATCACTAATAATGCTATACAAAATCTTACTACTCTTCTTCAAATACCAGAGCTTGCAGTACGGATTAATGAAGTTAATATAAAAGGACATCCACTTATTACTCTTGCGACTTATACACAGAAATCTGGTGAACAAGTTAAATATGAGATATTTAATAAATTAGTAACAAATGGAGCGAACCTAGAGGTGTATTGTCTTCAATATTATCCTGAATCCGAAGTGCTTAATCCAGTAAAAGATGAATTGAAAGCAGTTAAGATACCTTTATTATTTACAGCTTTAGTAAAATTTCATGAGTATGCGCCTAGAATTACTAGTTTATTAACAGAAAAATATATACAGGAAATAAATAATTTTATTCATTCTGCTCAGCTATATCTTGAAGGCAAAGGATATGGAGATGCTAAATATAATTTCAGAATAATACCGAAAGTTGAAAATTCTGTATTTGAAGTGCAGCTAAAGAAATTTTTTGAGATTATTAATAATCACTATGAAACATTTGATCCTCTAATTCAATATTATCTTGCAACTTATTTAGATGGACTTAATCCTGGAAAAGGAATGAAAGTGCTTTCTGGAGAGGGTGCAGATATAAGAGAATTAGATAATGTCTTAACAAGTAAATTAAATAAAGAAGCAACTTTAAATAACACAACTACTAAAAATATTATTAAGGCTTTATACAAGAAATGTGTTAGTGCAATGATGAATTCTGCACACTTCACCATAAGTGAACTTGGGTGGATAATAGCTGCTCAAGAACAAGGATATGGCGGTAGTTATGGGGAGTTAAAAAAATTAAAAGAAGAGTTTTTAAGAGAAAAAAATTATTCGCAAGATAAATATAAAATTCTATGGAGCTTCCATCAATATATCATTGAGCAGAATTTGCATTGCGAAAAAGATGATGTGTTCTATACAACTTATCTTTTAAATCAAATTGAAATAAAATTAGAGATTCTGTCTGAGCAGTTTGAGAGTGTTAAGAAAAAACATAAAGGGAGAAAAGCTGGAGCGTGTACGGTCAGTTCTAAAGATAGTAATATTACAGAAGTAAAGAGTTATATACAAGAATTACAAAATTTAGCAGAAAAGATTAATAAACATAAGATTAATATAAAAAGTGTAAAAAATTTATTTAATAAATTAAAAACTGATTTTGTTAAAATATTATCCTACACAATACCAGAATTTGATGAGATAATTTCTAAAGTAACTCCTATGAAGGCTGATGATCCTAAGACTGAAATTTCAGAGGAAGAGATTATATCTTTTGTAAAGGAATATAAAAAGGCTCCATCCGGAGAATTTTGCACGGCATTTTTAGACAAAATTCATTATAAAAAAAGCGGTAGCAAAACTTCTCAAGCTATTAAATCTAAATTAGATGAGTTAGAAAAAAATGCAGGTGATAAAATAAAAACATTTATTTCACTTGCCAAAACCAATAATATTGGGACGCATTTAATATTGGAATTAGTAGAATATTATAACAAAGTTTCACAGCCAATTATTTTTGATTATCTTACATTTCAAGAATTACACGAACCAAGCAAATATCCTATAATGGTAAAATCTGACATTGAGGGAAATTTTATGCGTAGCTGCAGTGAAATGAAAGGGGCAGGAGCTTTTTATATGGCAATAAAATATGGCCCCTATCCAGATGATTGGGGATTATATTTTCAAAAATCTTATAGTGATTTGAATGCAGAGGCTATTTTAATTTGCAATACAGATGGCACTAAACCAAACTTAGAAAAAATACATAATTTTATCCAAAAGGCTAATGGCGAGACAAGAATACTGCTAAGAATGGACACTGATTATATGATAATAAAATATGGGGCTGGATCTGATGATTGGGGTATATGTATTCAAAATATTGAGAGAGAGAAGGAAGTTATTCCTGATCATCACATAATTATGATATATACTGGTGATAGTGGAGTATCAGATCAAGAGGCAGAACCCGATGTTAACTCTGTAGTTGCTGTTACAGAGAGGGAAAATACTCTTCGTTATGAAAGTAATTTTGCTCATTCAGTAGAGAAGGAATGGAACGAAATGGCAATGTTATCATGTTTAGATAAGCTTGGTTGGGATTTTGCAGAAGAAGGTATTATTATTTTTCCTAGTGATAGTATGATAGTGCCTCCTATAGTTGAAGTGATAGGGGATTCTGATGCTGAAGCGGAAGCATAGCAAAGTTTGGCGCTTGACAAATCAAGGTAAATCACATAGACTGCCGCATCTCAAATATAAGCTAATCGTTTCTATTAATAGTGGGTTTGTAGCTCAGTTGGTTAGAGCACACGCCTGATAAGCGTGAGGTCGGAAGTTCAAGTCTTCTCAAACCCACCATTCCACTAGGTAAAATAAAAATCAATAGAGTTTTAGATGTCAGACATTCGTAATATTGCAATTATAGCTCACGTAGATCATGGTAAAACAACATTAGTTGACGCAATGCTAAAGCAAAGCGGAACTTTTAGAGAAAATCAAGCAGTGGCAGAACGTGCCATGGATTCAAATGCTTTAGAACGAGAGAGAGGCATTACAATTCTTGCTAAATGTACTTCTGTTGAATGGAACAAAAATAGAATTAATATCGTGGATACACCTGGACATGCAGATTTTGGTGGCGAGGTTGAACGTATATTAAGTATGGTAGATGGAGTGGTATTACTGGTAGATGCAGCAGAAAGTACGATGCCACAAACAAAATTTGTTTTGGGCAAAGCATTAAAATTGGGGTTAAAACCAATAGTATTAATTAATAAAATTGATCGTACTGATGCAAGGCCTGAGGAAGTAGTAGATGAAGTATTTGAACTATTTATTTCTTTAGATGCGACAGATGAACAATTGGATTTTCCTATTATATATGCGTCTGGGCGTTCTGGTTGGGCAATTTCCAAATTACAAGATGAACGTAAGGATCTTACGCCGCTCTTTGACAAAATTCTTTCTCATGTACCAGTAACTACAGGTGATGTTAATGCGCCATTTTCAATGCTTGTTACAACGCGTGAATATAACCCATATTTGGGGAGAGTGTTAACGGGTCGGATCCAAAGCGGGTCTGTGAAGGTCAATCAATCAATAAAGGTGCTTGCAAGAGACGGGAATTTAATAGAAAATGCTAGGGTGAGTAAATTATTTTCTTTTAGAGGTCTTGAGAGAGTGCCAGTCGAAATCGCATATGCAGGTGATATTGTCGTGCTTGCTGGTATCCAAGGAGCAAATGTTGCTGATACTATATGTGCATCAGAGGTTACAGAGGCTTTACCTTCGCTTCCTATTGACCCTCCAACCCTTGCTATGACATTTTCAATAAATGATTCTCCTTTAGCCGGTACAGAAGGCACAAAATTAACCTCTCCAATGTTAAAAGAACGTTTACTAAGAGAGGCCGAAGGAAATGTTGCTATTCGAGTGACTCAGGCAAAAGATGGAGATGCATTTGAAGTAGCGGGGCGTGGAGAACTCCAGCTTGGTGTTCTAATAGAAACAATGCGTCGTGAAGGATTCGAACTATCAATTAGTAGGCCAAGAGTACTATTTCAAAGCGATGTTTCTGGTAACAGAACAGAACCTATTGAAGAAATTCAAATAGATGTTGATGACGAATATGTTGGTATTGTCGTAGAAATGTTAAGTATACGCAAAGCTGAAATGGCTGATATGCGGGCCTCAGGAGGTGGAAAAACTAGAATTATCTTCTTTGGACCTTCAAGAGGTCTTATAGGATATCATGGACAGTTTTTGAGCGACACTCGTGGCACAGGAGTTATGAATCGTATATTCCATGAATATGGTCCATATCGCGGACCAATCGAAGGAAGACGCAATGGCGTGTTGATTTCAACAGACCAAGGTGTATCTGTTGCCTATGCTCTTTGGAATTTGGAAGAAAGAGGAAAAATGTTTATTGGAGCTGGAGAAAGGGTTTATCAGGGAATGATTATTGGTGAGCATAATCGTGATAATGATCTTGAAGTGAATCCATTAAAGGGGAAGCAGTTGACAAATATACGTACAACAAGTAAAGATGAGGCTGTAAAACTTACTCCGCCAGTACTTATGAGTTTGGAACAAGCAATTGCTTATATTCAGGATGATGAAAGAGTTGAAGTGACGCCTAAAAATATTAGATTACGCAAAGCTCATTTAGATCCAAATGAACGTAAGAGAGCAGGAAAATCTGCATAGTCAATTGCTTTGAATATGGGGAGTTGTTACTCCTTGTTCACATATCTATCAGGTTTTTAAGCTTTTGTTTTTTTCGTCATTTCGTATTTAATTCAGGATCCATCAAAGAAAATGGATCTCTGATTTCACAGAAATAATGAGATGAGAATAGTCACTTAATTAATCAAGGCCTAGACAGCATCTTCCGCAAAGGTGATCAAATTCATGTTGTATTACGCGAGCCAGCCAGCCACTTGCTTCGATAGTTTTGTGTATACTTTCTATATCTTGATATTTTACCACTATGTGTTTTGATCTTATAATACTAACAAGAATTCCTGGAACAGAAAGGCACCCTTCTGGGGCTTCTAGTTTTTCTTCTGAATAGTATATAATTTTTGGGTTTATTAGAACAAGAGGATAAAATCCCTCTTCTCTTATTATGTCATCATTATCCCCGAGATCAACCACTATGATTTGTTTCGCAATACCCACTTGGATTGATCCCACTCCAACACCATGTTCATGGTAAATAGTCTCAATAATATCATTTATAGATTTTTTTAAATTTCTATCAAAGATATTTACAGGTTTTGATGGCACTTTAAGTCTTGGGTTCGGTTTTTTTAATAATTTTAAAAGTGCCATTCTATTAATTTTTTCTTAAAAAAATTCTATTTTCTTATATCCATTCACAAAATCTTTTGCTAAAATCGGTTTTTTACCTTCTAATTGAAGCCAATTAATTTGGAGTGCATTTTTGCCGCAAACTACAGTAAGATCTGGTGCAACTATAGTAGCAGGTGCATCATAGTATGATTTGTAAATGGGTTTTGCTTCTAAAATTTTTATGTTTCCAATAGATGATTTAGTGTAAGCTCCAGGCCAATTGGAAGTCCCTCTAATTTGGCAATCAATTTTATCGGCTTCTTGTGACCAGTCAATTAAACCATCTTTTTTAGATAATTTTCTAGCATATGTAATGCCATTCTCAAGTTGAATTACTGGTTTTATTGAGTCTATATTATTTACAGTGTCCAATATCATTTTTGCTCCTTCTGTAGAGCAGTAATTGTGTAACCATTCTAGAGTTGGGCGTGAAGGGAGAGAAAAATCTTTTCTAAGCAAAATTGGTCCCGTATCCAAACCTTCATCCATTTGTATAACGCATATAGAAGAATCATTGTCTCCTTCGAGAATGGTATGTTGTAAAGGCGCTGCTCCTCTAAAACGTGGTAATTTTGATGGGTGAAGATTAATACAACCATATTTTTTAGTTTGTAATATATTTTTAGGAATTATAAAACCATAAGCAACAACAACAATTATATCAGCATCTATTTTTTTAATTAGATCAAAAGATTCCTCAGTTCTAAGCGTTTTTGGTGTATAAACCGGAATATTATTAGTTTTTGCAATTTTATGAATGTGGGAACATGATACTTCCATCCCTCTACCTTTTGGTTTTGGCGCTTGGGTAAGTACAGCTACCACTTTATTATTATCTGAGTTAATCAGTTGTTGAAGAGTAGGCGCTGCGAAAGCTGGGGTGCCCATAAATATGATTTTCACAAAATTTGTTTTCTTAATTTTTTTAACTTGGTGAGTGCTAAATCTTTTTTGAGTGTACTTAAATAATTTAACAATGTTGTTCCGTTTAGATGATCCATTTCATGCTGAATTACACGTGCAAGCCACCCGCTTGTTTCCAAGGATTTGCTTATGCCATTTTCATCAAAATATGCAATATTAACACTCGCAGGTCTAGGAACTTCCACAATAATTGATGGAACAGAAAGACACCCTTCTTTTGCAATAATATATTCTACCGAGGCCCATGTGATTTTTGGATTTATCATGCACATAGGATAGAAACCTTCTGCTCTCGGCATTTCATCATTATCTCCTAGATCTAGAACAAACAATTGTTTAGGAACTCCGACCTGTATGGCTGCCAATCCCACCCCCACATCATGGTGCATAGTCTGTATCATATCAGATATGAATGTCTTAAGTTTATCATCGAAAATTGTTACAGGTTCTGAAGCTATTTTTAGCCTCGGATCCGGTTCTATTATTAAAGGCAATACACTCATTTTAAACGCACAATATTTTCTTGTATTGTATAAAAAATTGTAATTATTTGCAATAACTTAGGCTGGTTGATATAATGTTAAGCAAAAAGAAAAAAAATGAATATTGATAAATTAACAAACAAATCTAAATCTATAATTTCAGATGCACAAAAAATAGCAGCAAAAAAAGATAATCAACAAATTCACCCAGCTCATATTGTAAAAGCGTTAATTGGCGAAGAAAATGGGATAATAGCGGCTTTAGTTATGGCTTGTGAAGCTTCAATATCTAAAATTGAAGAAGAAATTGACGCAATGATAGAAAAGATCTCGCAAGTAAAGGTCTCTGGCGGAGCGCAAATTTATTTTAGCAATGAATCTATTAAATTACTAGGGAAAGCAGAGGAACTGGCAAAGCAAGCAGGAGATAGTTTTGTTGCTATGGAGAGATTATTTGAAGCGGCTTCCTATGATGATAATATTTCAAAAATATTTAAACAAAATAGAATTGATTCAAAAAAACTAGCAAATGCTATTATTCATGTAAGAAAGGGAAAAAAAGCAGATACTGAATCTTCTGAAGAGACTTTTGAAGCTTTAAAGAAATATAGTAGAGATGTAACAGAGCTTGCTTCGAAAGGAAAACTTGATCCAATTATTGGTAGAGAAGAGGAGATAAGGAGAGCTATACAAGTTCTTTCAAGAAGAACAAAGAATAACCCTGTTTTAATAGGGGAACCTGGAGTTGGTAAGACTGCGATTATAGAAGGACTTGCGCAGAGAATAATAGCTGGGGATATACCAGAGACTCTTGAGAATTGTAAACTTATTGAGTTAGATATGGGTGCTTTGATTGCGGGAGCAAAATATCGGGGAGAGTTTGAAGAAAGACTTAAATCTGTTTTAAACGAGATTAAGGAAGCCGCAGGAGAGATTATATTATTTATTGATGAAATGCATTTATTAGTTGGTGCTGGAAAAGCTGAGGGTGCTATGGATGCTTCTAACCTTCTAAAACCTATGCTTGCTCGTGGTGAACTTCATTGTATTGGAGCTACAACTCTTGATGAATATAGAAAATATATAGAAAAAGATCCAGCTCTGGCACGTAGATTTCAGGCTGTATACGTGAGTGAACCAAGCGTGATGGATACAATTTCTATATTAAGAGGAATTAAAGAAAAGTATGAATTACACCATGGTATTAGAATATCAGATAGCGCTATTGTTGCTGCAGCTACACTATCTAACAGATATATAACAGATAGATTTTTGCCTGATAAAGCAATTGATTTGCTTGATGAAGCAGCAAGTAGACTTAAAATTGAAGTTGGTAGTAAGCCAGAGAACTTAGATGAACTTGACAGAAGAATTATACAGTTAAAAATTGAAGCTGGAGCTTTAAAAAAAGAAAAAGACGAAGCCTCTGTAATTAAGTTAAAAGATATTAATGAGGAGCTCAAAAATCTAGAATCTGAATCTGCAGATTTGACAAATGCTTGGCATGCAGACAAATCTATAGCGTCTCAGATAAGTAGTATTAAATTGGAACTCGAAGAAGTCAAATCTGAATTTGAAAAAGCAGAAAGAGCAGGGCAATTTGATGTAGCAGGTCATCTCAAATATGGTAAAATTCCTGAGCTAACAAAAAAACTACAATCAATTGAAGATAGCAAAAAGACGAGTATGGTCAAAGAAGTTGTAACAGATGAAGATATTGCAATTATTGTCTCAAAAGTAACAGGAATCCCTGTTGATAAAATGCTTTCAAGTGAAAAAGATAAATTGTTAAAAATGGAAGAAATTATCCAAAAAAGTGTGATAGGGCAAGAAGACGCTATCAAAGCAGTTAGTAATGCTGTGAGAAGATCTCGGGCTGGGATTCAAGATATTAATAGACCTCTTGGTTCTTTCCTGTTTTTAGGTCCTACAGGTGTTGGTAAGACAGAGCTTGCTAAAGCTCTTGCTGAATTCTTATTTAATGACAAGCACGCGCTACTTCGAGTAGATATGTCGGAATATATGGAAAAACATTCTGTTTCTAGGCTTATAGGTTCGCCTCCTGGATATGTTGGGTATGAGCAAGGTGGTGCTCTTACAGAAGCTGTCAGAAGGCGCCCATATCAAGTGATATTATTTGATGAAGTTGAGAAAGCGCATCCTGATATATTTAATATCTTGCTTCAAGTTTTAGATGATGGAAGGCTAACAGATAGCCAGGGTAAGACGGTTGATTTCAAAAATACCATAATTATTCTGACTTCTAATTTAGGCTCAGACATATTATCAGCTCAAGATTATGGAGAAGATACTATTTTAGTAAGGGATCAAGTTCTTGATATTGTTAAAAAATCATTTAGACCGGAATTCCTTAATAGATTGGATGAGATTATCTTATTCCATAGATTATCTAAAAATCATATATCACAAATTGTGAAAGTGCAGCTTTCTTCTATAGCAGATATATTGTCTCATCAAGATATAAAACTTGTGTTTGATGATAAGGCATGTAAATGGTTCAGTGAACATGGATATGACCCTTTATATGGGGCGCGACCTCTTAAAAGACTTATTCAGAGAGAAATACATGATAAATTGGCTATTAGTATTCTTTCTGGGGCTACAAAACCGCACAGTATTGTGAATATAAGTGTTGGAAATGCAGGTATTGAATTTGTATAAATAAGGGCTAAGAAATGGCTTAAGTTTTTGTTAAACAAATGTTGTTTAATTACTACTATTAATTAAAATATTAATAGTCAGCATGGCGTTATTCTATACATATCGGGGCAATCAGTGATCTAATCGGGTCCTAAAGAATTAATTTAGGAGTTTCAAATGAGCAAAACAACTGATAAATCCCCAACATCTGAGGCCGATAAAAGAATTGCAGCAAGAAGAGAAGCATCAGCAAAAAATGGTGCTCTGCATGTTGCGCATTCTATTAAGCATGAGAGTGTGTAGTTGATGATAAACATAGCGTGTATTTAGATCCCACCCCAAGGGGGATATAGAGCTCTAAATAGACGTGGCCAGCCTACGAGTATTGATTTCAAGAGATAGTGATTTTTATTATTTATCATTGTAATTTAAAAATAGGTGGTATATGCCAAGAAATAACAAGAAACAATCAAGATCGGATTTTTCAGATATTCGAACCAAGGATATAAGAGAAGTAGGTAGATTATTGGGAGATACAACTACTCCTGGTAGTCTTGATACACCAAGATCTGTATCTTCTGAATCTACAACAAGTACTGATTCTCTCAAGTCTATAGCAACTATGGATGAATTTACAAGAACGGAGATAGATCAATTGTTAAAGGATGCAACGACGGCTCATCATAGTCCGAGTCGTGCTCTTAATAGAGCAAGACCAGCCCCTATAGCTGTGGATGAATTTACAAGAACGGAGATAGATCAATTGTTAAAGGATGCAACGACGGCTCATCATAGTCCGAGTTGCGCTCTTAATAGAACAAGACCAGCAGATATTAAGTCTAGGTGATAAATAGTACTGACATTGAGAGATAATTATATCCATTCTTCTTATGGTTTTAGAAATTGGTATAGTATCTCTCTTGTTTCAAATTTCTTAGTGAATATCAATATAATAATACTAGAACACGATGAATGCAGAGAGATTTTTATTTAAGTTATATCTTTATGTAATAAATCATTTTCAATGAGATTTCGGTATTACTTGACTCTTGTAAGGATTTTAGTCATTATCTAGGCGTTTTAAAAGAAGCACGTGGTTTTTCTATGACTATTGATATTACCCAAATAAAAAAGCTTGCTAGGCTTTCTAGGTTAAAATTCTCTGAAGAAGAATACGAAAATTTTAAAGGGGAATTTTCAAAAATTATGGAAATGATTGATCAGATAGTGAATATAGATTGTGATGGCGATGAACCTCTTATTTCTGTAAATGATATGGCAGCTCGCATGAGAGAAGATATCTCAGAATCGGAGGTTCAAATTGATGAGCTTCTATCAAACGCTCCGGGTAAAGATGCTACTTTGGCCAAGGAGGTTAAGTGTTTTGTAGTTCCTAAGGTTGTGGAGTAAATCAATGAAAGAGTTAATTAAATTAGGTATTTGTGAGGCAATTAGAGGCCTCAAAGATAAGAAATTTACAGTAACTGAACTTGTGGAAACACACATTGCTCAATGTAATAAGCATAAAAATCTGAATGTATTCATTACTGATACTTTTGATAATGCAATGAAGGAAGCACAAAAATCTGACGAATTATATAGAGCAGATAATGCTAGGAAACTTGAAGGTATTCCCATTGGGATCAAGGATCTTTTTTGTACCAAGAATGTGAGAACTACAGCTGGATCAAAAATGCTGCAAAATTTTGTTCCTGCCTATGAATCTACAGTTAGTGAGAAGGTAAAGTATCATGGTTCTATTTCTCTTGGTAAAACCAATATGGATGATTGTGCTATGGGGTCTGCAAATATCACAAGTTATTATGGTAATGTAATTAATCCATGGAAATCAAGAGTTTATGATAAGGATTTGGTACCTGGTGGTTCTTCTGGAGGTTCTGCTGCTGCTGTTTCAAGTTTTATGGCTATGGCAGCTCTTGGAAGTGATACAGGAGGTTCTGTGCGTCAACCAGCCTCTTTTACAGGTATAGTAGGAGTTAAACCAACATATGGAAGATGTTCAAGATATGGGATGGTTGCCTTTGCTAGTTCTCTTGACCAAGCTGGAATATTTACGAGGTCTGTAGAAGATTCGGCATTAATGTTAGAAACTATGATGGGTTTTGACGAAAAAGATTCAACTTCGGTAGATTTAGAAGTAGACAATTTGTTCAATGCTTGTAGTCAACCAATAAAAAATATGAATATCGGTGTACCTCGTGACATCATGGCTTATGATGGGATTGACAAGGAAATCATAGATATGTGGCAAAATACTATTTCTTTATTGAAAGATGCTGGTGCTACAATTATTGACATACAGCTTCCAAATGCAAAATATGCGCTCCCAACATATTATGTTATAGCACCTGCAGAAGCATCATCAAATCTTTCAAGATATGATGGAGTAAGATATGGTCTTAGGGTGGAAAAAGATGGTATGTCACTTGATGAAATGTATGAACTTACAAGAACAGAAGGTTTCGGAAAGGAAGTAAAGCGTAGAATTATGATGGGGACATATGTTTTATCTTCAGGTTTTATGGATGCTTATTATACAAAAGCTCAAAAAGTACGACGAAAAATTAGTAATGATTTTAAAGATGCATTTACTAAAGTAGATGCAATTATTTTACCATCAGCTCCAACTCCTGCATTTGGGATAAATGAAAAACAAGATAATCCCGTAAGTATGTATTTGAATGATATATTCACTATTCCTGCAAGCCTTGCTGGTCTTCCTGCTATGTCTGTGCCTGCAGCATTATCAAAAGAAGGGCTTCCTCTTGGGATGCAGATTGTTGCTTCAAGGTTTGATGAAGTTTCAATGTTAAAAGTTGCTTATACGATTGAAAAATCTTTATCTATCGATTTTAGTCCTAGGGGGTTTTAATGGCTGTTATTCAAGGTGCTCATGGTATTTGGGAATATGTTATTGGTCTTGAAGTGCATGCACAAGTAAAGTCAAACTCAAAACTTTTTTCAAAAGCTGGCACAGAATTTGGTGCTCCTCCTAATTCACAAGTGTCGTTGGTTGATGCCGCAATGCCTGGTATGCTTCCTGTGATAAACAAATATTGCGTGGAACAAGCTATTAAAGCTGGTTTCAGTCTTGGAGGCAGAATTAATAATATATCAATATTTGATAGAAAAAATTATTTTTACGCAGATTTACCACAAGGCTATCAAATTTCACAATTTTATTATCCTATCATTACTGGTGGATCTATTGAAATTACAGATGAAGAAGAAAATCAGAAAACCATAAATATTCATCATATACATTTAGAACAAGATGCTGGAAAAAGTATCCATGATCAATCCCCAACACATAGCTTTATTGATCTGAATAGAGCTGGAATCGCTTTGATGGAAATTGTATCAGAACCAGATATGAGATCTCCTTATGAAGCATCAGAATATGTAAAAAAATTACGTTCTATTCTAAGATACGTAGGCGCATGTGATGGTGATATGGAAAAAGGATCTCTTAGGTGTGATGCAAACGTTTCAGTAAGAAAAGCAGGGCAGCCATTTGGTACAAGGTGCGAAATTAAAAATATAAATTCTATCAAAAATATTGTTAGAGCAATTGAATATGAAGCCATGAGGCAAGTAGAGCTCCTAGAAGCAGGGAATCAAATATCTCAAGAAACTAGATTATTTGACGCTGATAATGGTATAACTCGCACGATGCGTACAAAAGAGGATGCGCATGATTATAGATATTTTCCTGATCCAGATTTGCTACCACTTACACTTACAGATGAATATATAGAAAATATTACAAAAACTCTTCCTGAATTACCATCTGCTAAAATATCTAGATATATATCACATTTTGGCCTTAGCAAGTATGATGCAGAGGTAATAGTAGCAGATAAGGATGTAGCAGATTATTTTGAAAAAGTATTATCTATCTCAGGCGATGCTAAGATCTCTACAAACTGGATAACAGGGGAATTATTTGGGTACTTAAATAAGAATAATATTGAGATAACCAACCAAAAATCCGTTTACAAAAGCTTTGTTAGCATTTACTTTCGGAATAGGGTTACCAGATTTTGCAACTCCAATTCCTATTAATATAATTAATATTACTAAAAGAACAGGGCTCATCCATTTACCAAGAGCTTTCATCATAAGCTGTTCTTTTAAACAAAGAAAAAATGTTACTACAGAAAATAGAACAGCAAAACTAAATAAAGAAATATCTTCAAGCATATAACTGATCCCACCATGTGCAACAGTTATACATCTTGGCACAACGCCAAATGAGCCAAGTAAAGATAATGAAACAAAAGGTATGGTAATTCTTGCTATTTTTCCTGCTTCTCCGAAAAATCTATAATAATCACCATCATGCAATTTTATGACAAACAATCCAAAAAATGGTAGGATAATACCACTCAATAAAAGTCCCAAGAATCCAAAAAACCAGTTATTTGCAGAATAATATCCTATTTCAATAGGAAATACTAAGTTTCCTGACCCGAAGAACATTGCAAATATTGCAAAACCGTAAATAAATATTGATTTATAATCATACATTTTATTTTAACGACTTTTTTAGTATATCATTAACTGTTGAAGGATTAGCCTTTCCTCCTGTTTTTTTCATAATTTGACCTACAAAAAACCCAAAAAGTTTATCCTTTCCAGCTCTATATTCTGAAACTTCGGCAGGATATTCTCTTATTACTTCTTCTATTATTTTTGTAATAGAATCAATATCCGAAACTTGTTTTAAACCATGCTTTTCAATTATACTA
>Ga0206843_10036_pt2 | contig 46366 bp, 32 predicted proteins | sample Alteio_BWOrgCont_21_FD_152869 | JGI IMG/M metagenome (GOLD analysis project Ga0206843, IMG submission 152869) | Enriched cells from forest soil in Barre Woods Harvard Forest LTER site, Petersham, Massachusetts, United States -... | ecosystem: Environmental > Terrestrial > Soil > Temperate forest >...
CATAAACGGGTTTAACCTGCCTAACTACCAGCAACTAAGCCACGCCGGAGCCGCCATGTCAATTGGAATTGGGAGAGTGCCGTCACGATGCGTTTAAAACGTATTTGGTTGCGCTGACGATTTTTTGCTCCAAAGCACTTTTTCTTCGGGAGAGCGTTAATGTAACAGTAAAGCCCGGCAAGAGGGTTTGAGGGCATCGCCACCGCGTTGAATTCCAAAATGGACAGCCAATTGCTCCATTTGTTGCTCGTTACCGCTTTACTTCCAAGACGCGGAAACGTTTCTCACTCTCCAGAGAATTCTCAAATCCTGCTTGAATCCGCCGCGTGGTGGCGGCACAGTCTGCACGAGGAATAATTTCATGCGATCCAAAAAAACCGCCAGCATTGGCGAATATCTGATTCAACGGCTGCATGCGCACGGGGTGCGGCATGTTTTTGGCATTCCGGGCGATTATGTGCTGGGATTTTATGAGCAAATGCGGCGCAGTCCGCTCCAGACGATCAACACGTGCGATGAGCAGGGCGCGGGGTTTGCGGCGGATGCCTACGCGCGGGTGCGGGGGCTGGGCGCGGTATGCATCACTTATTGCGTGGGCGGATTGAAGGTGGCCAATCCCATCGCCGGGGCCTTCGCGGAGAAGTCGCCGGTGATTGTGATCAGCGGCGCGCCGGGGGTGAAGGAGCGGGAGAAAAATCCGCTGCTGCATCACAAGGTCCGGGATTTTGACACGCAGAAAAAAGTTTTTGAACAGTTCACGGTGGCCTCGACGGTGCTGGAGGATCCGCAGACGGCCTTTCAGGAGATTGACCGGGTGCTGGCTGCGGTGCTGCGTTACAAGCGGCCCGGGTACATTGAGTTGCCGCGCGACATGGTGGCGGTGCCGGGGCACCCGCATTATCAGCCGCACGCCGTGGCTGAAACGAGCAATCCGCGGACGCTCAAGGCCGCGCTGGCCGACGCGGCGGAGATGATCAACGGCGCGCGCCAGCCGGTGATCATTGCGGATGTGGAATTGCATCGCTTCGGCCTGCAAAAGCAATTGCTGAAGCTCGCGGAGAAGACGAATATTCCCGTGGCCTCGACGTTGCTGGGCAAGTCGGTGATCGGCGAGCAGCATCCGTTTTATCTGGGCGTCTATGAGGGCGCGATGGGGCGGGAGGACGTACGCCGGTACGTGGAATCGAGCGATTGCGTGATTTTGCTCGGCGCGTTTCTCACGGACATCAACCTCGGTGTGTTCACGGCGCGGCTGGACCCGGCCCGCTCGATTTACGCCACGAGTGAAAAGCTTTCCATCCGTTATCATTCCTACGAAGACACGCGCTTTCAGGATTTTCTGCAAGGTCTGCTGCGGGCGAAGTTGCGGCGGCGCAAGCCGGGGCGGTGGCCGCATCCTTCGCAGTTGCGGCCGGCCGCCAATCCGCGTGCGGACAAGGCAGTGACCGTCAAAGGGTTGTTCGAGCGGCTTAATACGTTTCTCAGGGACGACACGGTGGTGGTGTGCGATGTGGGAGAATCGTTGTTTGGCGCGGCGGACCTTTACATTCACCGGGGCACGGAATTTCTGGGGCCGGCCTATTACGCCTCGATGGGGTTTGCGGTGCCGGCGGGCATCGGAGTGCAACTGGCGAATCCGCGTGCGCGTCCGCTGGTATTGGTGGGTGACGGCGCGTTTCAGATGACGGGCATGGAAATCAGCACGGCGCTACGCTACGGGCTGAACCCGATTGTGGTGGTGCTGAACAATCGCGGCTACGGCACGGAACGGCCCATGCAGGACGGCCCTTATAACGACGTGCAACCGTGGCGATACCATCGCCTGCCGGAGGTGCTGGGAGGCGGGCGCGGTTTTCTGGTACACACGGAAACGGAGTTGAACGATGCGCTGGAGGCAGCCGCGAAGCATACGGAAAGTTATTGTCTGTTGGAAGTGATGCTGGATCAGAACGACCATTCGCCGGCGTTGCAGCGGTTGACGGCACGGCTGGCGAAGAAGATTTGAGTGGCGCCGGTGAAATCGCGTTAGCGGCTAACTTGGGGAAATTCTTCGGATATGGCAGGTTTGGCGCATGGTAGAGATTTAATGGGACCAATGCGAATAATAGGACGAAAGGGCGCAAGTTCATGCACCGAAACGTGCGGCTCGTTGGATGGCGGCGGTCACAGACCGCCGCTACGGGGAATTGGGTTGGACAGCGGTTGTCCCACTGCGCTGGCTATAATGCGGGTAAAAACCATATTCAAATGACAATACGTGACCAGAAACCCCATGCGAATCCAGCCGGAAAAATCTGTGAAAACCCTAATGAATTTGAGGGAATCCGGGCTAATAAAGCCTAATAAAGGCAAAAATTGTTGGGGTTGGCGAATGCGCCGCCGATTGTCACTCGGCGAGCCGAAGCTCGGCCTGCCAGGCAGGTTGCCAACCGGCGCTACCGCATTGGTCAGCCCGCGCCAAATTAAAATCATAATTTTCGACTCGTTTGGTGTGAATGAGCTGTGAATGGACGGCGAATGAGCTGCGGAAAGTTTTTTACAACATATTCTTTAGTTCACTAAACGTGGGCTCATCCTCTACGACATGATTGACTCCGTTTCCGACCCGATGTCCGGCGGTTCCGCCGGCGCGGGGCCTGATTTAAAACGCACGCGCCGGCAAAAAGGCGAGCGGCGGTCACAGACTGCCGCCGCAAACATTGACCGTCTGCCACCGCATGACATCCAAATGGAAATGGGTGTGCTGGGCTGCGGCCTGCTGGACCCCAACCAATGCGTTGGCGAGTGCATCGAGAAACTCAAGGATGATGGCAAGTCTGCCTTTTACGATCTACGGCATCAGACAATTTACGAGACATTAACGGAAATGTTCAATTCGCGGTTGCCGATTGATCTCATTACAGTGCAGCAGCACTTGAAGGATCGGCAACTATTAGAGCAGGTTGGAGGCATTGCGTATTTGAGCCAATTGCAGGACGCGGTGCCGAGTGCTGCGAACCTTTCATATTATCTTGAAAAAGTTAAAGAGAAATATCTGCTGCGCAGGCTGATCCAGACCTGCACCGGGGTGGTGGGACGCATTTATGATTTTGAAGGCGACGTGGAGCAACTTTTAGATGAAGTTGAAAAGGACATCCTCCACGTTAACGAATCGCGCGAGCAGAATGAAACAAAGGACATAAAAAAACTCGTAAATGATGCGATCGTTACCATTGAACACTTCTTCAACCGAAAAGGAGAATTAAGCGGGCTCTCCACGGGCTTTCCGGATTTGGACAAGATGACCGATGGCCTGCACGGCGGCGAAATGATCATTGTGGCCGCCCGGCCGTCAATGGGAAAAACAAGTTTGGCTATGAATATCGCGGAGCACGTAGCTCTGGAATTGAAATTGCCGGTGGGCGTGTTCAGCCTGGAAATGAGCGCGGGGTCGCTGATTTTGCGCATGTTATGCTCGCTGGCCCGCGTGAATATGCGGAGCATCCGAGAAGGTTTCATGAGTGAGGCAGATTTTCCAAAATTGATGAGTGCATCTGGCCGGTTATCTGTATCAAAATTACTGATTGACGACACGGCGGGGCTCTCGATTTTGCAGTTGCGGGCCCGGGCGCGGCGGATGCACCAGCAACATGGAATCAAGCTGTTTGTCATTGACTATTTACAGCTTCTGAATTCTACTGCGCGCCGAGCGCAAGAAAACCGGCAGCAGGAAATCGCCGATATTTCCAGCGGCATCAAGGCGCTGGCGAAGGAATTGAACGTGCCGGTGATTGTGTTGAGCCAGTTGAACCGCGAGCTGGAGAAGGACAAGAGCCGGAAACCGCGGTTGAGCGACTTGCGCGAGTCGGGTTCCATTGAGCAGGACGCCGACCTGGTGGGGCTGCTGTACAAGCCCAATGCGGGCGATGACGAAGACGGAGCCGCGGCCGAGGAAAGCGACGGCATAGCGGTCAATTTCCTGATCGCCAAGCAGCGCAACGGGCCGACCGGTGACGTGAATTTGACGTTCTTGAAACCATATACGCGCTTTGAAAGCGCGGCGAAGTTTAGCGATGAAGATGTGCCTGCGGGCAGGTAAATAATGAAATCAATCATCAAACCTCTGGGTGTTTCCATGGTGCTGGGCTGCGCGACGGTGGCGCTGGCGCAGACCATGGGGCCGAAAATTGACCGCGTGGACGTGAAGTTCGTCGGCCCCGCATCGGTCAGCGAGGAGTTTGTGCGCGGCAACATCCAGCTCAAGGCGGGCCAGAGCTACATGCCCGGCCTCACGCAGGAAGACGTGCATCTGCTTTATGCCACGGGCCAGTTTTACAACATCCGCGTGCAGGTGGACCAGGCTGATGACGGCGGGGTGGTGCTGACGTATGTCGTGCAGGTGCGTCCGCGCATCACGGAAATCCGGTTTGAGGGGAACAAAAAGTTAAGCGATTCCAAGCTGAAGAAAAAAATCACTTTCAAGGTGGGCGAACCGCTGGACGAACAAAAGGTATTTACCGCTGTCCAGGATATCAAGAGCCTGTATGAGAAGAACGGGCTCGCCGACACGAAGGTAAAATACATCCTGAACATTGAGGAATTGACGGGCCACGGGATTGTGATTTTCCACATTGAGGAAAGCCCGAAGGTGAAGATCAAGGACATCGAATTCTTCGGGGCCACGAGTTTCAAGCCGAAGGCGTTGCGGTCGGAGCTCAAAATGAAACGGCGCTGGTCGTTTTCGTGGCTCACCGGGTCCGGCTATTACGAGCAGGACGAGTTCGATGGTGACGCCGACCGGCTGGCGGATTTTTACCGCAACCACGGCTACCTGGATTTTGAAATCAAGGACGTCAAGCTTGACCGCCCCAATACGAACACGATGTACGTGAAGTATTACGTGGACGAGGGCCGCCAGTACAAGGTGGGTGACGTGAAAATTACCGGCAGCAAAGTCTATACCGACGCGGAGATCGTCAATGGCCTGCACGGCGTGCATGATTATGAACATTCAAAGGACAAGCTTGGGGCGCACGGCCTGCCGATGGACAGCGGAGACGTTTTCACCCCAGACGGCCTGACCAAGGACAATGACCTGATCGAGGATTTTTACGGCAGCAAGGGCTATATTGACATTGCCGAAGGCCGGAACCTGCGCATCAACCGCGTGCCCAACGTGGACACCGGCACGATGGACCTGGAATTCAACCTGTTGGACAGCGAAAAAGACCGCGTACAAAAAATTGAAATCCGCGGCAACCTCAAGACCAAGGACAAGGTCATCCGCCGCGAACTGGCAATTTCGCCCGGTGACGTATTGGACATGGTGCGCGTCAAAATCAGCAAGCAGCGCCTGGAAGGCCTGGATTTTTTTGACAAGGTTGACACGCGGACGGAAGACATTGATCCGCCGACGCCCGGCGAGAAAAATCTCATCATCAATGTTCAGGAAAAGAACACCGGCAATTTCACCGTGGGCGCGGGAGTCAGCTCGGACCAGGGGCTGGTCGGCTATGCGGAAGTGTCGCAGGAAAATTTCGACATAACGCATCCGCCGTATTTCACCGGTGGCGGCGAGAAAATCCGGTTGCGCGTAAGTATCGGCACCGAGCTGCAGGATTATGAGCTTTCTTTCGTGGAGCCGTGGTTCCTGAACCGCAAGCTTTCGCTGGGCGTTGACCTGTACCGGCATGAGCTGGATTATGAAAGCCCCAATGACATTTACGACGAAACGCGCACTGGCGCAAAAGTCAGCCTCACGCGCGCTTTGGGAAGCGACTTTCTCATCGGCAGCGTCAGCGCCACGGTAGAAGACGTGGGCATTTCGCTGAACAGCGGCTGGCACAATGCCTATCCTAATGGCGGGACCAATGTTTTGCGAAACGTGCCGAATACCATTCTCAATCAAGTCGGCGACCACTTCTATGGGCGGCTGGGCGGGTCACTGGCCTATGACACGCGCAACAGCGTGCAGTTGCCCAACCACGGCCAGCGCACGGAACTGACCGGTGAATTTTCGGCGGGCGACACGACCTACTACAAACTCGAAGTGACCACTTCCTGGTATTTCCCCGGATTCCTGCCGGGGCATGTGCTTGAAGTCGGCGGGCGTGCCGGCGTGGCCGACAGTATAGACAGCGCGGATGTGCCATTCTATGACCGGTTTTACCTGGGCGGTTTGTATTCGTTGCGCGGTTTCCAATATCGTAACGTCTCGCCGCGCGAATATCCGCAGGCCCCGGGCGTACCCACGGAACCCATTGGCGGCGACACCTATTGGTTTGGTTCGGTGGAATACAGCATACCCATCTTCGAACAGCCAAACGGGGTGGGCCTGCGGTTTGCCGTATTCTACGACGTCGGCGAAGTAGATGGCGGCGCCTACCAGCTTTCCGGCGCCATTGACGACAACATCGGCGCGGGCATTCGCTTGAACATTCCGCACCTCGGGCCTTTGCGGCTTGATTACGGCATACCCATCCAGACCGACAAATACAATGGCCACGCCGGGCAGTTCCAGTTCGGCGTGGGCTGGTCGCGTCCATTCTAAGGACTGGACGGCTGGATGAATGGATTGACAGAATGACGCTTTCACGCGGTAAAACCTGTTTGTCCAAAGATCCAACAATCCACAAATCCCATTTTTGTGCTGGATTCTGCGGGAGAATCTGCTTTGCTGTTCGGCCATGAAAATTTTGCGTCTGACATTTTTGACGGTTGTCCTGCTGGCCGCCACGGCATTGTCCGCGACGGCGCAAACCAAGGTGGCTTCCGTGGACTTGAAGAAAATATTCAACAGCTACTGGAAGACCAAGCAGGCGGACGCCGCGCTGGCAAGCCGCACGAGGGAATTGCAGAAGGAATTGAAGGACATGGCCGACAACTTTGACAAGGCCCAGAGCGACTACAAACAATTGCTCGACCAGGCCAATGACCCGGCCATCTCTCCGGAAGAGCGGGACAAGCGCAAACTGGCCGCCGCCGATAAAGCCGGGGAAATCACGAGCAACAAGACCGCCCTGGAGCAGTTTCAGCGGCAGGCCGAAGCCCAGGTCAGCGACCAGACCCAGCGCATGAGGAGCAATCTGCTCACCGAAATCCAAAAAGCCGTGTCCGACAAGGCCAAGGCCGGCGGCTACACGATGGTGGTGAATTCCTCCCTGACCGAAGAGTTTGTATATGTCAACCCCGACACGGATATCACCGATGCCGTGTTGACCCAGTTGAACGCCGGGGCGCCGATTGACCTCAACAAGCCGGGCGGCGGGTTCAACGTGAGCACCAATCTGCCGTAAAGGGGCACCTGGCGGTCGCGGGTGCGGCTTGACACTGTCCTTGGCTTGGAAGACTAATTGAGAAAAATCACATAACTGGTTCAGTCAGTTAACGAAGCACCTCACCCCGGCCCTCTCCCCATTTTGCTCCGCCGACTCCGCAAAACGCGGAGAGGGAGAAACGCTCCCAGCGTCCGACAAATCACGTCCTTCGTCACTTCTTCGTCCCCAATCAAGGATAGCGTCCAGATGCGCCCACGTATTACCAGCGGTTGAGAATTGCATTGTCGCCAGTTCGGTTTCGCGGCAAACTGCGCGTTCCTATGCAGCAAGTGAATCTCGGCATGATTGGCGGCGGAACGGTCGGCAGCGGCGTGTTCCATGCCTGGCAGAAAAATGGCGGTCTTCTTGCCGCGCGGCTGGGGGTGGAAATCAATTTCCGCAAAATTGCGGTGAAGGCCTTTGACGAGCCGCGCCCCTACCCGATCGCCCGCGAGTTGATGACGACCGACTGGCAGGAAGTCGTCAATGACCCGGAAATACAGATCATCATTGAACTGGTAGGCGGCTGTGGCATTGCCAAAACGATGGTGCTGGCCGCGCTGGCACTGGGCAAAACGGTGGTTACGGCAAACAAGGCGCTGCTTTCGGCGCACGGGCCGGAATTATTCGCGGCAGCGGCGAAAAGCGGCGCGAACCTGTATTACGAGGCCAGCGTCTGCGGCGGCATTCCCATCATCAAGTCTCTGCGTGAAGGATTCGTGGCCAACCAGTTTCCGGCGATTTATGGCATCGTCAACGGCACGTGCAATTACATTTTGTCGCGCATGAAGTCCGAGGGCGCGGATTTTGCCGCCGTGCTGGCGGACGCGCAGAAGCAGGGTTACGCCGAGACGCCGCCGGATTTGGATATTGACGGCAATGATGCGCAGCACAAGACGGGGATTCTCGCCTCTCTCGCGCATGGTTTCTGGGTGGACCATCATGAGATTCACACCGAGGGCATACGCGACGTGTCGAAGATAGACATGGAATTTGCGGCGAAGCTGGGCTACACGATCAAGCTGCTGGGCATCGTGAAACAGATTGCTTCGAAGCCGGCCACCGGCAACCGGGCATCGGCAATCCAGGTCTCGGTCTATCCGGCGCTGATTCCAAGCGGGCATGTACTGGCGAGTGTCAATCAAGTTTTCAATGCGGTGTTTGTGCGCGGCGATGTGGTGGGTGACACGCTGTTTTACGGGCGTGGCGCGGGCAAGGATGCCACGGCCAGCGCCGTGTTGAGCGATGTGGCCGACGCCGCGCTGGACCTGAAGAACGGCACGAAGGTGCGGGTGCCGCCGTTCGTTGCGTGCGCCAAAAAAGGGCGCGTGGCGCCGCTGGATGAAGTTACCTCGCAGTACTATGTGCGGTTCAGCGTGGTGGACAGGCCGGGTGTGCTGGCGAAAATCGCGGCCATTTTTGCGGCGGCCAAAATTGGCATCGCCTCGGTCATCCAGCCGGAAGGCCACGAGGGCGAGAGCGTGCCGTTGATTTTTATGATTCACGAAGCGCCCAACGCGGCGATGCGGAAGGCGCTTGCGAAAATTAGCAAGCTCCCGACGGTCAAGGCCAAGCCGGTGATGTTTCGGGTGGAAAACCTGAAGTGAATGCCGGCAAATGAAATCGTTGAGTTTCATATGTGGTTTTGCTCTACCCCTATTTGTAACCGGTTGCTCCACCCTTGGAAAATCAACGGAGCTGCACTTTAATTGGGGAGCACCACAACGGTTCCAAGTGGTCGAGATGGTTCAAAAAAAGGAGAACGAAATGCAAATTGTTCACGAGTGTGAACTGGATCAGACGAACAATGAGTTCGCGCTTCGATGGCTTGGCGCAAAAATTGTCGAAGTTAACGGAGCAAAGGTAGGCGATTCAGAAGAATGGAAGCAGGCGATTAAATTAATCGCAGAATCATTTTCTTATCCCACCTTTCGAATCAAATCAAACGGAGAATTTATCGAGACAATCAGCCCTGAAGAATCTGTCAAGAAAGTAGATCAGATGCTTGACATGATTGTAACAAATCGGGCGGCGGACAATCGTAAATTTTTTGCCAAATTTGGAGAAACAGATGCTGGCAGGAGAATGTTGAATCAGGCTTTTGGGCAAATTTGGCAAACGTGGGTCGAAACCTGGGTGGGTGTTGATCTCGCCGCGGGTGAAACTGAATCGTATACCGGCAAGGTTCCATTAGCACAAGCTGGTGAATTGCCTGTGACAGAAAAGATAACAAATTTGGGCATAATGAAGCCTGACAAAAATCTTTTGAATTTAAAGTGTGAACAAGAATTGTCTGCAACAAACTTTTTAGGCGCAATGAACAGTTTGAATGAAGAAACAGGAAAAGAAACGGGAATAAAAGGCGCCGGGCCGTTGACCAATGAATGTTCAATCCACCGGCTAACAACTTTGGAAGTTCATACAGAACGGCAGACATTACGGCCGCATTGGGCAAAACAAACAATCCAAACGGCCATTACCGCTTCAGGTGAACAAATAGGAACTGAATTGGAAGTGCATGAGTATAATTTCCAATGGGACATAAAAAATACATCCGAACGCAATAAACAGCCATGAGCGGAATTTTATTCCATTCCACCAACCGCCAATCGCCGCCGGTCAACCTGCGCGAGGCGCTGTTGCAGGGGCAGGCGCCGGATCGCGGGCTGTATTTCCCGGAAAAATTTCCGCAGCTCTCCCTGGACGAAATAACCGCGTTTGCCAAATTGCCATACCACGAGGTGGCCTTTCGGGTGTTATCGAAATACACCGGCGGCATCATCCCGGACGCTGACCTTGCTGCGATGTGCCGCGATGCGTACAACTTCAGCATCCCGCTGGAAGTCATTTACGACCGCGTTTTTTTGATGCGGCTGGACCAGGGGCCGACGGCTTCGTTCAAGGATTTTGCGGCGCAGATGATGGCGCGGCTGTTTGGCCGGTTTCTGCGCGAGGACGGCCGGCAGGTGACGATCCTCACGGCGACCAGCGGCGACACCGGGTCGGCGGTGGCGCACGCGTTTCACAAGATTCCGGGCGTGCGCGTCATTGTGTTGTTTCCCATCACCGAAGTCAGCGAGAGCCAGCGCAAATTGATGACGACGCTGCGCGACAACGTGCGCACGGTGGCAATTGACGGCAAGTTCGACGACTGTCAGGCGATGGTGAAGCAGGCGTTTTCCGATCCGGCCCTCAAACACATTCCGCTGTCGTCCGCGAACTCCATCAATATCGGCCGCCTGCTGCCGCAGAGCGTTTATTATATTTACGCCGCGTCACGGCTGGCGCAACCGGGCGAGCCGATTGTCTTTTCCATTCCCAGCGGGAATTTTGGCGACATGATGGGTTCGGTCGTCGCGCGGCAGATGGGCCTGCCGGTCAGGAAAATCATCGCATCGGTCAACGACAATGACGCCTTCCCGAAATTTCTGGCAAGCGGCGTGTATCAAAAAATTTCGCCTTCCCGCAACTCCGTTTCCAACGCGATGAATGTGGGGCACGCGAGCAACCTCGCGCGGCTCGTGGCCGTGTATGGCGGGCAGATGGACGAGACCGGACGGATTCATCAGCAGCCGGACCTGGCCGCCATGCGCCGGGATTTGTTTTCCACGTCGGTTTCGGACGCGCGCACCGTGGCCGGAATACGCGATTTCTGGAGCCGGTTTAAACTGTTGCTGGAGCCGCATGGGGCGGTTGCATGGCAGGGATTCTTGGACTGGAATGCGGTTGAATCGTTGGGCGACGCGCCCGCCGTGATTGTCGAGACTGCGAACCCGGCGAAATTTCCCGAGGAAGTCGAGAAGGTCGTGGGCTGGCCGCCCGATGTGCCGGAGAATATGCTGGCGGCGTTGAAGCTGCCGGAAGACTTCGACCGCATGGGCGCGGACTATGGAAAGTTCAGGGAATATTTGCTCAAAGCGCACGCATAGAGCAAGAGCAGCCCTTGCCTTTTGCCTAAGTTTTCTTTGGACCTTTGACCAGTTGCGTCTCTTGTATCTGCTGAATCAACGCGTGCGGGTCAGTCACATTGGCCAGGCTTTCCACCGGCGAATCGTCAGCGATCTGGAGGTTGAGCTTGTTGCAAATTTTGCGCAGCAGGATGAGCATTTCGGTGTTTTCCTGTTCCGCCAGGAGATTGATTTGCAGGTCGAGGTGATTTCGTTGTTCGTTCAGGCGGGCCAGGCGGTTTTGACTCATCATCAGGACCGGCCCAGCAAAAGCGGCCTGGAACGAGAGCGTCAAATTCAGCAGAATAAACGGATAAGGATCCCAGTGATGAGCCCAGGCGACCACATTGAGGATCATCCAAAACACGAGAAGGGTGATTTGTGACAGGATGAAAGTCCAACTGCCGATAAACGCGGCGAACTTGTCGGCCACGCGCTGGCCCCAGGTGCGCTTTAAATTTGTTGCCGCCTCGATCCTGGCAACCATTTCAACATTTTTGCGCGTGATGTCCGACAGTGTCACATTTGTTTTCATAAATTAAGCCGGGAAGCGTTTTGTTTCCGAAAGCCCCTTTCGCGGACTGGAGTTCCCGCGCTACGAGAACTCCGCCCGCGAAACCGCAGGCGGTGGGCTAGGCATAATGCCCGGTTTTGCCGTCCGTTGCGCCGCATCCGCGGTGCAGCGCGAAAACCACCACCCACCTGACCGGCTGCTCCGTGCCTGGAGGAACTTTCTAGGTACACGGGCAGTTCGGTCATCCAACATTTCAGCGATAAAGATGCCAACGCCAGTTGCGGGTCGAATATCCGGGCAGACGCCAGTTTTTGAACGCAGTCAACCGATGGTTATTGCAGAGTGCGAAACGAGAAGCCGTATTCTGCAAGAACATTTGAAGGATTATGTCAATCAGAGGAGAAAAGGCTGGTCACTGGCCGAAGGGGAGCCGATGCGGAGAGTTCCAACAATGACCGCGCCTTCCTCGATTATGAGATTTTGGGCGGCGAGATCTCCGAACCAGCGGGCGGTGGATTTGAGCGTGACCGTTCCGGCGGCCTGCACGGTGGCGGCCACTTCGCCGGCGATTTCCGCGGAACCGATCTTAAAACCGGCTGGCCAGCGAAAATGATTTTCGGCCGGGATGATCAAGTGCGCAGCCACCACGGGGCCCTTGATTTCGGCGCCGGTGTAAATTGTCAGCGATTGTTCCGCCGTGAGCTTGCCGTGGAACCGGCCCTTGATGACGACGTCGCGGGCCACGGTTTCGGTGTTGAAAACATAGCCCTTGGGCTCCACGACGAAGCGGCCCTTGGTTTTGAAATTTTTGGAGACGGCGGTGTTGATGTTGTAATCGTGGAGGTCCAGATAGCGGCTGCAACATTTGCACATGGTGGATTCCGCACTGGCCGGCACATCGAGTTCGGCGCCGCACTCGAAGCAGGTGATGCGCCGCTGCGGTGGCGCGCGGTCCGGGGCCTTGGGCGTGGGATTAAGCGCCTCCTGAACGCGATAGTGACGACTGCATTTCCGGCAATGGGTGGAGAAGGCCGAGCGCCATTCGGGCTGCTGATGGCCGCAATGGGGGCAGGCCACCAGGACTTGGTCCTGTTTTAATGCCGGCATTCAATGGACTGGGCGCGGCGCGGTTCAGCGCACGGACTTGCCGGCCAGGTCGGGAACCGGGGCCTTGGGCGGCTCCGCGAGCCGTGGCGATGGAGTTGGGGCCACCTTGTTGGGATTCACCTCGGTCTTGCCGACATAGGTGACACCTTCCTCGATGACCAGCTTCGAGGCGCGAATGTCACCGAACAATTCGGCCTTGGATTTGATTTCGACTTTGTCCTTGGCATTGATGTTGCCGTTGACCTTGCCCCGCACGATGACGGATTGTGCGGTGATGTTGCCGTTGACGGTGGCGCTGTCGCCGAGATTGAGCGTACCTTCGGTCTGGATTTCGCCGTCGAGCTTGCCTTCAAAAGTCAGTTCGCCGCTGAACTTGAGGTTGCCCTTGATTTCCACGTCCGAGGACAGGACATTTTTTGCCGAACCGGGATTGTTCATAATTGGATCCATAATAATTAGTTTCAATGGCGCCCTCCATGGCCGGTCACGCGGCTGTCCGCTTGAACAGCTTCACGCGTGCCAAAACGCCCGCAGGCGCGGAAGCAGCGAACAGGTCGGCAGCGCCAACGAAGTCCGCAGGCATTCCCGTTATGATGGTAAACGCAGGGCAACATTACCCAATTCTACGGTTCCGTCAAACAGACTCTTAAAGAAATCCGAATGGCGAATGACGAATAACAAATGGTTTACCGCGCGTGCGGGCGATTTTTGCCGTGACAACCACCGGCGCAAGCTGCCGGATTAGATTTCTTTTTCCCGCGAATGGGTGTTCAATTTCCACGACGCTGGCCAGCAATGAAACTGCTTTTCTCCGAACAAAATTCCGACTACGAAACTTACCAGTTTCCGTATGCGATCTGGGCGATGCGGGAAGAGGGCGAGACGCCGGCGGATATTTTTAATGCGGGATTTCTTCCGTCGTCACGCCATTTGGACCGTTTTTATCTGTGCCGCCAGGTGCGGGTGAACCTGGAGCGGTTCAAGCCTTCATCCGAGAACCGCCGCATTCTTCGCAAGGGTGAGGGCATCAAGGTGGAGGTCATGCCGCGTGAGAAATTTGATTACACGCCGGAACGGCGGCAATTTTTCAAGGCGTACGCCGACGTCAAATTTGGCAGCGACGTGATGACATACGAGCGGCTCGATTCGCTGTTCAACACGCCGGTCATTTCGCATTTGCTTGTATTCACGGAGACGGAGACTGGCAGGGAGCTTGGCGTGGCCACGCTTTATATCGAGGGAAGCGCGCTGGTGTTTTATTACTACGCGTTTTACGACCTGAATTATTCCAACCGCAACCTCGGCATGTTCATGATGACGGCGGCGGCGGCGGAATTTGCCGCCCGCAGTGTGAAGCATCTTTATCTGGGCACCTGCTATTCTGAAAACGCGCTGTACAAGACACAGTTCTTGGGCGCGGAATTTTTCAACGGTTTTCGCTGGTCGGATGACTTGAATGAACTGAAGTTTCTCATCGAGCGCGACAAGAAGAAGGGCGGCGGGCACCTGCTGGAAAACCTGGAATATCGCAAACAGTTTTACGCGGACGATCTGGCAAAAATTGCGGGTGCCAGCGCGTTCAGCGTGAAATTGAAGGATTCGTTGTAGCGCGGTCGGTCGGCCCGCGAGATGCACGGAAACACGCGGGCGAGACGCCCGCGCTCCGACACGCTTTTCAACTTTGAACCAGTGCGCTGAATTGTTACGTTCACGTCATGGCAAGAAAGACGGGCGACGCGCCCGGTTCGCATAACGGTTTGAATGAAGTCATTGGCATCGTGCTGCTTTTGTTTGCGGTGTTGTTGCTGGTGTCACAACTCTCGTTTGACCCCTATGACCTGGCGTTTTACAAGGAACCGCACAACAAGCATGTTCATAACTGGATTGGCCCGGCGGGGGCCTATCTTGCGCATTGGTCCTTCCTGATTTTTGGCGCTGGCGCTTATTTGGTGCCGTGGATCTGCGGGGTGTTTGGGGTGTCGTATCTGGCGGGTGTGCTGGTATTTTTGCGCGAACGAGTCCGCTGGTTTGCCATGTGGTGCCTGGTTTTGTTGATTTCCGCAACCGGGCTGTTTTTTATCCTGGACCTGCACGATCTTGCGGGCCATCTGCGGGAACAGATCGGGGCGTCGAACGCCGGTGGCGAGCTGGGCCGGCTGACGTTCGAATATGGCTTCTGGATGCTGGGCAGCTTCGGTGCGCCCATCGTCTATGGAGGGCTGGGCTTGATCAGTTTGCTGTTCCTGACGAATTTTCAACTGAGCTACTGGCTGCGCGTGCCTTGGTCCAAAGACAAGGCCGCGCCCGGCGACGAATTGAAGTCCGAGGAGGAAATTGCGCTGGAGAAGCGGGCCAAGGAACTTGAGAAACAGAAGCACAAGCTGGAAGAGGAAGTTGGGCGCGCGGCCAAGCCGGACAAGACCAGCAGCGGGCTCGGCGCGGATTTGCAGCCGGTGCCGGAACCGACCGTGCGCGACTTGAGCGTGCCGCAAAACAAAGGCCCGCGCGTGCGCAAAACGACATTACCCGACCCGCCGAAGGAAACCGCGCCGGTCCAGGTGGGTGAGGTCATTCCGGCCACGGAAATTCGCGCCGCGACCACCGAAGAAATTTTAGGCCGCAAATCTGAAGCCAAGCCGCCGGAGCCGAAGCCGGTTGAGGACGGGAAGGTTGAACCCGTCGCAGCGGAAAAGGCGGATGTGGAAAAATCCGCCGAGCCAAAACCAGAGCCGACCATCACCATAGCCGATGGTTACGTACCGTCGCGTCCCAGACCCGCGCCGAAGAAACCCAAGCCGATGACCGTGGCCTCGGTGCCGATGATTGGCAATTATCAGTTGCCGTCGTTCGATTTTCTGCAGCATCCCGACATGACGGTCAAGCCGACCGAGTCACGGGAGGAGTTGATGGCCAACGCGCGGCTCATGCAGCAGACACTGGCGCAGTTCGACATTGACGTTTCCCCGGGCGACATCACCAAGGGCCCGACCATCACGCGCTACGAATTGCATCCCGCGCCCGGCGTGAAAATGGAAAAAATCACGGCGCTCTCCAACAACATCGCCGCCGCGCTCAAGGCCGAGCGCATCCACATCCTCGCGCCGGTGCCCGGCAAGTCGTCCGTGGGCGTGGAAGTGCCGAACGCCATCAAGACCAAGGTCATTATGCGCGATTTGTTCGAGTCCGACGAGTGGCGCAACACCAAGGCCAAGGTTCCCATCGCGCTGGGCAAGGATGTCTATGGCCATCCCATTATTGCCGACCTCACGGAAATGCCACACCTGCTTATTGCGGGCAGCACGGGCTCGGGCAAATCTGTTTGCATCAATTCCATCATCGCGTCGTTGCTTTACCGTTTCTCGCCTGACCAGCTCCGCTTTGTGATGATTGATCCCAAGGTAGTCGAGTTGCAGCAGTACAACGCCCTGCCGCATCTGGTTGTGCCCGTGGTGACCGATCCCAAGAAGGTGATTCTTGCGCTGCGCTGGGTGGTAAACGAGATGGAAAAGCGCTACAAGATTTTTGCGCGAGTGGGTGTGCGCAACGTGAAATCGTTCAACGACCGGCCAAAGAACAAGCCGTTGCCGGAGCAGGAACTGGAACTGCCGCTGACCGCGAAAAAGGAAAAAGTCGAGCCGGGCGCGGAAGGTTTCGCTGTGGAAGTGGATGAGGAAATCATCGTGCCGCGCGAGGAAGATATTGTCATTCCGGAGAAGCTTTCGTACATCGTGGTCATCATTGACGAATTGGCGGATCTCATGCTGGTGGCGCCGGCGGATGTGGAAATGGCCATTGCACGCATCACGCAAATGGCGCGGGCGGCGGGCATCCATTGCATCGTGGCCACGCAACGGCCGTCGGTAGATGTGATTACCGGCGTCATCAAGGCGAACATTCCGGCGCGCATCGCGTTTCAGGTGGCCAGCCGTGTGGACTCGCGCACAATTCTCGACGCGATGGGCGCGGACAAATTGCTCGGCAAGGGCGACATGCTGTACCTGCCGCCCGGCTCCGCGAAACTCATCCGCGCCCAGGGCGCGCTCATCACGGATCAGGAAATCAACAGCATCGTGGATTTCATCGCCCGGCAAGGCAAGCCGAGCTACGAGATGGAAATTCACCAGCAACTTTCCAAGGCCAGCGCGAACACGGACATCGAGAGCGGCATTGACGAGGACGAAGACCTCGTCCAGCAATGCATCGAAGTCATCCGCAGCGAGCAAAAGGCCAGCGTGTCGCTGTTGCAGCGGCGCTTGCGCTTGGGCTACACCCGCGCCGCGCGCATCATGGATGAACTCGAAGGGCGCGGCATTGTGGGCCCGAGCAAAGGCGCCGAGCCGAGGGACATTCTAATTGATCTGGACGGAGAAGGGCATGATGGCGGCGGGCAGGAGGCGGTGTGATTTGCGGGGCGGTCTAGTTATTCAACAAATAATTAAGTGACTCGTCTGCAAATGATGCCAAGTTTCGCAGGGGGACATTTTTTCTATGCCGCTCCTACGGAGCTTGAACTTTGTTTGGATTCAGTCCTACAAAGATTCCGCCCCTAGCGGGGCTTGTCAGGCAATGCCAAGTCGCAATGTTCATTGGACCAAAGGGGCTAATGGCGCTGGTTGCGCGGGTGGTGTTGGTGGGGCAGGGGGCGGGGGAAACACGTCGTATTGCGGGCCAAATTGAGCCAGATAGTAGAGCGCATATGCCCGCTTGAAGATGAGAATGGGGAGCAACAACACTGTGCCCACAAAGGGAATCGCCAGAAAACAAGCCGCGATGCAACAGGTTATCAGCATTGCCATGACGACGATGGCCCCGATGGCCATGGCCATGACAATTTGAAAAAGAATATAGAGGGTGAACTGCCCCGGATGGGTGGAGAGCAGTCCCCAAAATTCGCGCCAGGCGGCCAGACAGGAGCCGCCGCGCAGGAACATGATCGGCACCACAAAATCCATCATGAATTTGCGGATGAGCGCGAACACGATGGAAAAAAATATCAGTCCCAGCCCCAGCCCAATCGAAAGCATCACGCGCCCGAAATCCGGTTCTCCTTGCAGCAGCATCCGGACTATGGTTACGCCGATGAACACCAGCAACGGCAACGTCAAAAGCATTCCGACCAGGCCCACGGCGAGGCGGAACCAAAAGAGGCTGTTGGCCGCGTCCGCGAACTTGTGCCACGGCACATCCACCTCCGCCTTGTCCAGGGCCACACAATGAACAAACATGAACTTGCCCCGGCTGCTGACCCACAATATGAGCAGCCAAAGCGCCAGGCCAAGCACAATCAAAAAGATTGCCACGGGGATGATCCAGCCCAGGTTGGCCAGCACATAATCACTGGCTTTTTGGTAAAATTCCCGGAATTGTTCCGCGTGCTGGGTGCCACGATTGTTGAATGAATTGTTGCTGAAATTGAGATTGCTGCCGCCGCGTTCGCCGAGACCGGCCAGCCAGGCGCAGAAACCGACGACGATCCATTTGGTGAGGTCAAACGGCTGGAACAGCATCAGCTTGACGCGGTCAAAGGCCGGCTCGATGATTTCGGTCACGCTGATTTCGCGCGGACGAGTGGAAAACGGTTGAATGGTCATGGTCTGAATTTGTTTCTGGCAACTGTGGCTGCGGTGATAACGTGGGGGTATGTGGCCTCGCGCGTCAAAACAAAAGTGCGACCTGCGTTTCGGGCTGGGTGTATCCGGACACTGTCTTTGGCTGGAAGGCTAATTGAGAAAAATCACATAACTGGTTCAGTCAGTTGACGAAGCTCCTCACCCCGGCCCTCTCCCCATTTTGCTCCGCCGACTCCGCAAAACACGGAGAGGGAGAAACGCTCCCAGCGTCCAGGCGAATCATGGCTCCAGGTAGTAGTTGGCCCGAATCAAGAACAGTGTCAAGATGCACCTGTTTGGGCTGTGTGCCTGAAATTGCCGGCTGGAAGCCGATTCCAGCCACGAGCAAAAGCGACCAGCCGAATAATGCGAAGCAATCAGCAACTTACGGCAAGCGGCAAGGGGGCTTTTCCGCCAATGGTATGGCTGTATGGCAACCCGATTGCATTACGTATCTTTCCGAATTCGGCTGGTCGCCTTGGCGGTTCTGCTGATGCCCGCGCTGCTGTTCGGGGCGGAGGCACTGAAAAGCTCCGATTGTCTCGATTGCCATACCGACCCATCAAACAAGCGCATGGTCAATGGCCATCCCGAGGCGATGGCGCTGTTTCTGACGATTAACATCGCGCTGATTCTGCACTCGGACGAGGCGCTGCTGGCGGCGGGCTTCATTTTCTCGATCCATTTTTTCACCACGCATTTCCGGATCGAGAAGTTCCCGATGGACACGGTCATTTTCTCCAGCCGCGTGTCCAAAGCCGAGATGCTGCACGAACGGCGGCGCTGGTACGACTGGCTGGTGGCCACGGGCAAGCTGGATGAATTCCGTATGCGTGACGAATGGTTGCGCTGGAAGAACATTGCCAAGTCGTTCGGCTATTTCTTCTTCGGCCTGGGGCTGGTGCTGCTGGGGCTGATCATCTATGCGATGGTGTCGCGGCTGGTGCATTGAACCACAGGCTTTCACTCCCGGTGGTCGCTTCCAATTTCTGTTCCGGTTTATCATGGACGATTTGGGGAGACGGGGCTAGGGTGGCCGCAAATTCCATGAGCTTTCTACGCGACATGTTCGGTCCGAGCCGGCAAGAAATCTGGCAGCAATTCGCCATGGCGGTGGGCGGCAGCTTTACCGAAGGGGGCTTTTGGAACGGCAGCGAAAGGGTGGATGCCGCACATGGCCAGTGGATGGTCACGCTGGACAGATACGTGGTTTCCACGGGAAAATCCTACATTACCTATACGCGGATGCGCGCGCCGTATGTGAACCCGGATGGGTTCCAATTTACCATCTATCGAAAGGGCATCTTCAGCGACCTGGGGAAATGGATGGGCATGCAGGACGTAAGCGTGGGCGATGCGCAGTTCGACGAGGACTTCATCATTAAGGGCAATGACGAGGCCAAAATACGGCGGCTTTTCAGCGATGCGAAACTGCGGGAGTTAATCAGTGCCCAGCCGGAAATCCATTTTTGCGTGAAGGACGACGAAGGTTTTTGGAGCGGACGGAATTTTCCATCGAACGTGGACGAGCTTTATTTTCAGGTGACGGGGGTCATCAAGGACATGGACCGGCTGAAGGGATTGTATGATTTGTTTTCTGAAACGCTGGATGAACTGTGCCGGATGGGGTCGGCGTATGAGGATAATCCGAGGGTGACACTTTGATATTTGCGATTTTAGATTGCCAATTTACGAATGGGGAAAACCAGACATTTCAACGCAGAGGCGCAAAGGGCGCAGAGAGACGCAGAGACGTTGCTGCAACCCATCGGCTGAGCGAACAATTTATGAAATAAGTTGCATAAATTATAAATTTATGATAACAGTGTGCCTGTGACACTGTTTTTGATCATTGAAACCAGAACGTCGGCCTTCGTACCGAACGTTGACCTCGGTCGAACCTTGGCTTTGGCAAGTTGCTGCATGCATGAATTACGAAACGAACCCAAATGGTAATATGGAAGTGACTCTTATACAGAATCTTGCATGTTTTACGCGGTCGAAAACGAACCCAAAACGAACCCAAATTGTCCGGTCAAGCCTGTTCAAACCAGTTTTTTGCAGACCGGTTTTAACGAATTTGACCGTGCGAGTTACTGGCCGAGAAATTTCAGGTAGCTCGACGGGCGTTTCAGGGTCTCGCGGTAGGTGGCTTGGCCCATGACGACGTTTGTGACAAATTCGCAGAGCTTTTGGCCGTTGAGCCGGAAGGCGGCGTGGCGGAGGCGCGGATGGCGATAAAGTATCCGGGCGAGGAAGCGGGCGGCGCGCAGTTCGCCGAGGATGTTCTTTTCCAGCAAGGATTGATAGAGGGAACTCACGGCGGTGACGTCCAGCCGGCTTTGGGTGAGCGCGGCGGCGGCGAGTTGTCCGCTCACGATGGCGTGGGTGATGCCTTCGGCTGTGATAGGATCCACCAGTCCGGCGGCATCGCCAACGAGGAGCACGCGGCCGCGCGCGAGCGGCCCGCGGCGTGGCGCGAGCGGAATGAGGTATCCGTGCTTCTCGGTTTTTTGGATGCGCATGATGCCAAGCCGCTGCAAATAGTCTGCGAGCCTAGTCTGGAGTTCGGGGCAGGTGCGATGAGTGCTCAAAATGCCCACGGAGAGATGAGTGCATTTGGGAAAAACCCAGGCGTACCCGGCGTCGAGGGTGTTGAAATCGAATCGGGGCACCTGGCTGAAACGCGCGAAATCTTCATCGGCGAGATAGATTTCGTGTTCCAAGGCGGGGGCGAGGGCGGGGAGGTCGGGCCAGCCGACGGCTTTGGCCGTGGCGCTGTGAACGCCGTCGGCGGCGATGACAAATTTCGCGCGGTACTGCTCACGCTCCGAATTAATGGCGACGCAATCGGGTCGCAGGTTTATATGTTTGATAGTACACGATTCGACGAGTTGGACGCCGGCCTTTTGGGCCTCGCGGGCCAGCAAGCAGTCCAGATCCGCGCGCATGGTCATATAAACGACTGGTTGCGGGCGGATGGTGACAAAGCCCATTTCGTCGCCAGAGAAATTGAGCGCCACGGAATGGAAGCTGCGTTCGACGACGCTTTGGGCGCTGGCCGGGAGAAGTTTGAACGCGCGAGCGAGCACGCCGCCACCGCAGGTTTTGTAACGCGGCAGCGCGGCTTTCTCAAGCAGGACGACGGCGTGGCCGGTTCGCGCGAGAGCCAGCGCGGCAGAACAACCTGCCGGTCCCGCGCCGATCACGGCCACGTCGAAGCAACTAGGGCGCGCCACATTCATCAGTTGCGGCGAGTATCGCCGGAGAGATTCATGTGAGCAAACTGCAAGTGAACAACTCAAATAACCTGTTGAGCCACAAGTTAGTGTCGGCTAAAAGGGTCAGTTAATAAGTTAATAACAATTGTTATTGACCATAATTATCATGATGTGCAAGAATTTACCCTGTTCAAGGATAATTACGCGTTATTGCGAGGAGAAACCAATTAATTCGAAGTTCCAATATGAAGATCAAATTGTTTGCGTATTCGTTTGCTGCTTTGGCCTTGTTGTCGGCCTTCAACGGCTCGCTTTCAACCGCTTTTGCCCAAGGCACGGCGTTCACGTATCAGGGGCAGTTGACCAACGGCACCAATCCTGTCACCGGCCTTTATACTTTTAAATTTGATACCTTCCCTACCAGCACCGGAGGCGCCGCTATCGGCGGGCCGGTCACCAATACCGCGGTTCCCGTCACCAACGGGCTGTTCACGACCATCATAGATTTTGGCGCCAACGTGTTCACCGGTCCCACCAACTGGCTGCACATCCAAGTTACAACCAATGGCGGCACCGTGTTCTCCTCATTGCTACCACGCCAGGAATTGACGCCGACGCCGTATGCCATCTACGCGGAAACGGCGAACGCAGCGGGCTTGAGCGGCACGGTTCCAGCCAGCGCCCTGAACCTTAGTGGAGTGAATGGCAGCGGGTTGACCAGCTTGAACGCTTCGCAGTTGACCAGCGGCACAGTGCCGGACGCGAGCCTGGCGGCGGACGTGGCGCTTACTGATGCCAACCAGACCTTCACCGGCGTGAACAAATTTAACACCGGCACAAACAATGGCAGGCTGTTGGTGACGGGCAGCACTGGTATTGACACCAGTTTGTTCACGGGGCTTGGATTTCAATACTACGGCAGCAGTGGCGAGGGGGCAATCATGTCGTCCTTCAATGACGGATTCGCTTCACTTGGTTTTTACACCAAGCAAGGCTCGGGCTCCCCGATTGCCAAACAGATGCTTATTGACAGATTTGGCAACGTGGCGATTGATCAGCAAAATGCCAATGATGGGGTTTTCAATAATGGGACGACCAGCGGTGTGGGCCTCTCCTTCGGTGCCGGCAGCGGCGAGGGCATCGCTTCCGAGCGCCAAGCGGGGGCCAACCAAAACGGGTTGGATTTTTACACTTCCTATACCCCACGGATGTCCATTAATAATAATGGTTTCGTGGGGATTGGCCGGCCGGCGGCGGTTGACGCCAACGAGTTATTTGGTCTCTACGGGCCAGTCACCAACACTTGGCGCGGCATGTTTATTGAAACTCTTGTGGGTGGCCGGCCGTTTTATGGATATTCCGAGTCTGGCTCAAGTGATTGCTGGACGGAACAAAATGGACAGCAGAACAATACTTGGGAATTGTTCAATAACGGTTATTGGCTTTCGGTCACAACGGGCGGCGATGTCGGTATCGGTACCGTCACGCCCAGTTCGGCGCTGGAAGTGGCCAATGGCAGTGTAACATTAGATGGCAGCCCGCTCCTGCTGGAGCCTGCCTCAGCCGGCTTTTTTGCCAACGACGGGGTGCAATTTGGCACCAGCTTCACAACGTTTGGAATCAACAGCGAAGACGGCCCCTATGTTGCTGGTTACTATGGGGGAGCCTTGGGCGCCCTCGCTCCGAATATTATTGCTTTGAGTTGGGACTCCGGCGGCGATGTGTGGGTAAGCAACAATCTTTCGACCGCCACCCTGACTATTCGCGGCGGCGCGGATTTGGCGGAGCCGTTTAACATCAGTTCGAGCCAGGGAGAAGTTTCGGAGGGCGCCGTGGTGGTGATTGACGAACAAAACCCCGGCCATTTAAAACTGAGCGACAGTGCGTATGACACGCATGTTGCCGGCGTGGTCAGCGGTGCCAATGGGATCAATCCCGGCATCCAGATGCACCAGCAGGGAATTCTTGAAGGTGGTAAAAACGTGGCGCTCACCGGGCGCGTCTATGTGCGGGCGGACGCGTCCAACGGTGCGATCCGGCCAGGGGACATGCTGACGACTTCCAGCATTCCCGGCGATGCGATGAAAGTGACGGATCACGCGCGGGCTGTCGGCGCGATCCTGGGCAAAGCCATGACCGGCTTGAGCGAGGGCAAGGGGATGGTCTTGGTGCTCGTCACGCTGCAATAAGGAAGCGCGATTATGAGAAGCAAAACTGTCTTTAAGCTGGCGCCCCGTTTTTTAGTCGCGGCAGCGTTTTGTCTCGGCTCTTTACGACTGTTCGCCCAAGCACCAGCCGCCGGAGCAACCAGCGTTCCCGCAGGTTTGAGCCAGAGCGCAATGAACGAAATCGGCGCCTTGCTGAAAGAAAAGGCAGGGCGGACGGCGGCACAGCAGAAAATGGATTCCCAATTGGTGCATGCGCTGAAAAAAAACCGTGGTGAAGCCTTTGCTCCGGGGGCGCCGAACGTGCAAGTTGACGTAAAAATCGGGACGGACGGGCGGGTGCTGGTGGATATGGAGGCCAACGTCACCCCCGAATTGCTGGCGCTGATTGAAGCGGGAGGCGGACAGGTGATTGCCAGCGTACCGCAGTTTCGGTCGGTTCGTGCGTTGGTCACGCTGACCCAGCTCGAGACGCTTGCTGGCTCCACCAATGTAAACTACATCCGGCGAGCCAGTCTGGGACATACGAACAAAACGGATTCAGAAGGAGACACAACCCATCAGGCCATTCTTGCGAGGAGCACGTTCGGGGTCAACGGTTCCGGGCTCAAGGTGGGGATTCTTTCCGACAGCGTGGACTATTACACCAATTTGCAAAGCGCCGGCGATTTGCCGGCGATCAACATTCTGCCCGGTCAAAGCGGGCTGGGTGAGGGCAACACTGGTGAAGGAACCGCGATGCTAGAAATCGTGAACGATTTGGCGCCTGGCGCCAACCTTTACTTCGCCACCGCCGGTAACGGCGAGGCCCAGTTCGCTTACAACATCCTCAATCTCTGGACGAATGGCTGTAAGATTATTGCCGATGATGAAGATTATTTTGATGAATCGCCCTTTCAGGACGCAATTATTGCTCAAGCGGTGGATACGGTGTCCGCCAACGGCGTGCTGTATTTCTCTGCGGCTATTAATTCGGGCAACTTGGACGATGGCACGTCGGGCACTTGGGAAGGAGACTTCGTGGATGGCGGGCCAGCTTCCGAGGAATCAGGTCGTCTGCACAGTTTCGGATCGGCCACATACGATACCTGCGCTCCGGGTGGCAGCGAGAGGCGGGTGGACTTGTTTTGGTCGGACCCGTTGGGCGGATCAGATAACGATTATGATTTGTTCGTGCTTGATCCCACTGGATCAACTGTCGTGGAGAGTTCCACCAGCATTCAAAACGGCACGCAGGATCCCTATGAATCAGTTGGCGCGCTCACCAATGGCAACCGCATCGTCATAGTCCTATACAGTGGGGTTGGTCGTTTTCTGCACCTTTCCACCGGTCGCGCCGTATTGAGCATTGCCACGTCGGGTTCCACCCGGGGCCACCCGGCAGCCGCGAGCGGGTTTGGCGTCGCCGCCATTGATGAACACACTGCGTATCCAAACCCGTTCACGGGCGGCACGAACAATCCCTTTCAAACCTTCAGTTCGGACGGGTTGCGTCATGTATTTTACAACGCCGATGGGTCGGCCATCACACCCGGGAACTTTTCTTCGACCGGGGGCGCCATTCGCCAGAAACCAGATATCGCTGCCGCCGATGGTGTATCAACGGATGTGACCGGTTTTCAGCCCTTTTATGGCACCTCGGCGGCGGCTCCTCACGCGGCGGCGATCGCGGCGCTGCTGTGGTCTTACAGGCCCAGTTTGACCACCGGGCAAATGCGGACCGTCCTCACGGGCACGGCCTTGGACGAGTACCCGGTGGGAGTGGATCGGGACACCGGCTACGGGATTGTGATGGCCTATGCTGCCTTGCAATCGGTGGATCTGATGACCAGCAGCGTCTGGGTTGACTTCAACTATACCGGCTCACCGGTTATCGGGACTTTTGACTATCCGTTCAAGACCCTGGGTCAAGGAGTTAGCGCGGTTTCCAGCGGTGGAACGATTTGGATCCGAAGTGCCGGTTCCAGCGCCGAAACCATGACCATTACCAAGCCCATGACGATCAATGCCTATAACGGCGCAGCCACGATAGGTAACTAAATCCATAATCCCAAAGAAAATCGCACATGAAGACTTTCCTTTTAATAAGCCTGCTCGGTATCACCGGCCTGCTGCTGCCGATGAATGGGCTGGCCCAGAATTACAGCATCAACTGGTATAAGGTGTCCGGCGGTGGCGGGACGAGCACCGGTGGCACATATCAAGTGAACGACACCATCGGCCAGCATGATGCCAGCAGTGAGATGACCGGGGGTAATTACTCATTGACTGGCGGCTTCTGGGCGCTCTTTGCCGTGCAAACGCCCGGGGCGCCGCTGCTTACCATCACGCACATCGGCAGCAAGGCGATCGTATCGTGGGATCCCTCGGTTACGGGATGGACGCTCCAGACCAATGTGAATCTTGCCACACCGGCAACTTGGGGCAACTATCTTGGTCCCATTGTGAACAACTCCGCGACCAATTCACCACCGCCGAACGATTTGTTCTTTCGGTTGAAGCAGTGAGCGGATGAATGCAAGCCATTTCCCGCAGGCGAGGTGAGTTTGAAAAAAGTGGTGGCAGGACCCGGAATTGAACCGGGGACACAAGGATTTTCAGTCCTCTGCTCTACCAACTGAGCTATCCTGCCACACTATTGATTCTATTGACTAAAACCGCTGTCCGCACTCTCTAATTTTTGCTATTGCATACCGCCATGTGATACTTGCGGTCCGAAAAAATTCGTCTTCGACGAGCGACCACGGTAGCAGAGGCACAGGATACCAGGCAAGACCTAAAAAGAGAATCTAGGCCAGGGCATGAAAGCCGGAGGCTCGCTGTGAGCTAATGTTGATCATTGCGCCAAGAGTTGCAGTTGATAGCGGGAAATGATTTCAATCTGTTGCAATGCGACAACGCTGTCAGCCTTGCCAAAATGTGGCCGGACCTGGTCGGCCATATAAATCGGCGCGTCTCTGCTCAGCGGAAGAATGGCGATACGCAGGTCGCCGCTGAGAATATCCGGGGCATGCCGGCGCAGGCCGACTTCAAAGACATTGCCATTGTAAAAATCGTCGGTTATGAATTTACCGTCCAACATCAGGCGCGCCACATCGCCGGTGTAATGCAGGCGAAGGATGGGATCTGTGGCGAGGTCAATGTCTTTGGGAATCTCGATGCGCCAGACTGCCGCCCCTTTAAAGTCCGCGTCCAGCGGAGCGGTCGCCACGGGCTGCTGGATTTTGCCCAAGGGAATTTCGCGGAGCGGTCCGGCGGCTCGTACGCTCTTGAATGCGGCTTTGAATTTGACCGCAGGCGGAACCGTCAGCCTGAAGCGCTCAAAGATGCCATCGACATGGTGTGTCAGATCATGACCATTGTATGAGAGCGAAGGGGGTGCCGGATAAATGGCTAGATCGAAGTCGGAGCGAGAGGTGGAGGTCAAGCGCAAGTTCTCGCCATCAAGAACAAGGCCTGCGTGGGTAATGAATACTCGCTCCCGCCCTCGCAAATCTCCCTTCCAAACAGCGAGGGAGGTTTTTGGGTCAAGCACAACAATCTGGATGCAACTGCCATCAGCCAGCCGCATTCGCGCCGCGACTTTTGTGCCGGGCGGGATGTTGCAGAGCAGATGGTTGCCTTCGCCGTGAAGATGACCGGTAAGAGTTTCTATGGCTGGCGCATTTGTTTCGAAAGCAAACTGCGCAGGAATGCCTTCAGTTTCTGCAAAAAAAATAGTGCGAACATCGCCGTCATCAAGGGCGGTCAACGGCTGTGCAGTGGCCCAAACCAGCCGGACACCATGACCGAGATCGAGATTGAACGGCCAGATCAGGCAGGAGCCGGATGGAATGGCAACTGGTTTTTGTGGAAAGGTAAGCGCACCGGCAGGAAGATTGATGGTAAATTGCACGTCCTTCTTTGGCGGCATGATTTGCTGGCGCTGATAGTTGTTCACGAAAACGAATCCGCTTTTCCCATCAGAACGAACACTCCACCGCAAGGTTTCAAAATCGTTTTTACCATGTGGCTGTTGATCTGGCATGGTGGCTGGCATGTCTGCCAAATTTGAACCCCATTCATGCACGAAAAGATGCAGGCGTCTTAAAAGATGGTATTGATCGCGAATTTGACCATACTGTCCGAGCGGAGCCTGGAAGTCGTAATTTTTCACCGGCATATCATTCCAATAGCCGGTGTCTTGTGATTCCATCAAGGTGGTTAACTTGCCATCAGGATTAACACCACCATGGTACATATAGTAGCCGAGCAGGGTGCTGCCTGAGCCAAGCTTGATGAGCGCGGTGGCCTCGGCGTCTTTGGGGTTGAAGAGGATGCGCCGGTGGTAACTGTTCATCATGCCGCCGCCAATCTCACAAGTAAGGTACGGGTATTGATCCACATCCGGTGGATCAAGCGTGCCGCCTTCGCCGGGAATTTTGTCATAAGTGGCATCATCCACCCGGAATTTTGAAAACTGAAAACCCTTCCAGTAGCCCGCCGGCATGGGCGACAGTTTCCGGTCCCAAAAACCTTCGGCATAGACGCCGTAGAGCGGAACCAACTCGCCGAAGGGCATGTGCCCGCGAGGTTGATCCCAGCCGGTGCGTGTATAGATTGGCGCGTCGAGGCGGGCTTCCTGCCCCAGGTGTTTAAGCGTCACTAAATGCTCAGCGGGGCCTTTGTATTCATTTTCAAACTGAATGCCGATGACCGGCCCGCCATCCTTCCAAAACAGTCCGTCAAGTTGTTTGGCGATTTCTCCATAGAGGATTTTAGTTGCCGCAAGATAGTTCGTATCGTCGGAGCGCAGCTTCCAACCTTTTTCCAGAAGCCAGTCCGGGAAACCGCCGTTTCGTACTTCGCCATGGTCCCATGGACCGCAACGCACAAATACCTTCAGGCCGGCTTCCTGGCAGGTTTGAACGAAGCGGCGCAGGTTTCGTGACCCCGACCAGTCAAATTGTCCTTCAATTTCTTCGTGATGAATCCAGAAAACATAAGTGGATACTATATCCACACCGCCGGCCTTCATCTTGAGCAGTTCTTCGCGCCACTCATTTTCAGGATAGCGGGCAAAATGGAATTCGCCCATGACAGGAGTCCACGGTTTTCCGTTCAACAGCAGGCTGTTGCTGTCCAATGTCAACGTGGTGCCATCAGGGCTGCGCGCTTCACCCATTCTGTAGCCTTCAGTTACCGGTGCTTTGGAGCTCGCAATAGTGATGGTATGGCTGGCCGCCACGACTGACGTCGCAACTAAACTGGCGAAACAAACGGACAAAACAACTTTACTCAAATCCAATCCAATCATGGCAATAACAATGTTCACGAACCGCAAGTTAAATCCTGACCAACTGCAACACCGCAAAAAATCAGGCTGCAAGCAGTCAAGCCGCTTGCAGCCCCTGATTGAGGCAATTTATTTTCAATGCTGAACCAGCCGGAAGAAATTCCGGGGTCCAGTGACAGGCACCGGGAGCGAATACAGTCCCAGCGTGTTCGGCACATCCTGCCAGTTCGGCGAGGCCAGATTGGTTGTGCTCTGCAAGTTGACCGCCGGATTGCCAACCCATGTCAGGTTGACGTTGCCGCCCGTCAACGGGCCGACGTTAATGCCGCCAACTCCGGTTCCCGTGATGTAGATGTCATTGAAATTAAAGTCGCCTCCGGTGCCTACGTAAACGAACACGAGCCCGACTCCGGTCATCACGCCCTTCAAGTTGCTCGTCACGGGCGAGCCGACGGTGCCGCCGTTAGCGAGGATGGTGAGGTTGTTCCAATTTGCCGCAGTCGGATCAAACGTCTGCGTGTAGGTGGAGAACGCCGTGCTCTGAGCTGCATTCGTCAGCAAGGGGCTCACATTGACATACCACGGGCCATTATTCATCTGAACCGCCAGATAAGCTGTGACGTTGGTGGAAGTCGCCGAGTTGGGCGCGATGTCCACCGAGAAGTCCAGGCTTGAATATGCCGCGATATCAATGCTCGGGAAGGGCAAGCCGGCCTGATTCGTGTCACTGCCCGTGGTGGTGTAATACACCGCCGTGCCGGCATTTCCGAGATAGGCGAAGACCGCGCCGATGCCCTGGCTTGTGGTTCCAGGGGTGCCCGCTTGAAAAACCGTGAAGGCACCACCCGAAACGGCTTCATTCCAGCCTATGTTGCCAATTGAATAGTTGCCCGCAACAGGTCCAACGAAGGGAACCTCCTCGGAATAAATGAAGCCAACGGGAGGATTGGTTACATACAGGGTCGTGGCTTGGCCATAGGCATCGCCGGAATCACTTTCATCCATGCCGGTTGAGTTGGTGACATAGGCAATAATCTGCATGCCGTTATCGCCGGGAGCCAGATTGGCGATGGTCAGGGTCGCAGTATTTGCGCCGGTCACGCGGCCTCCGTTTTGAACAGCCACGCCGTTGGTCGTCCAACCATAAGTAAACGGCTGGGAACCGGTGGTGGTGGCCACCCCAAAGCTGGCGCCGCCCCCGGCAGCCACGCCCAAATCAATCGGGTAATAAGAGCCAATCACCGGCGGTTGGACGGTCAGCGCGTTGGTGATAATTTCAAAATTCTGAAAATTCACGCCGGAATTTTGGGTGTGGGTGAAAAGCAGTCCCGCCCCGGTGATATTTCCCGCCAGGTTATTTGCCGCCGGGCTGCCCGGCGTGGCAAGCTGGCCGCTGATGGTCAAGTTGTTCCAATTGGCCTTGGACGCCTTAAAGGCAAATTGGTTTGTCTGATAGCTGCCAATGATCGGGATCGCGCTGCTCGAGCAATACCAATTTGTTCCCGCAATTGGATCGCTCATCTGCACCATCCAATAGGTTGTCACGCCATTGAGTCCCTGGCCGCCGGCGGCGAAGGCACACTGGAAAGTGACCGCCGGGTAACTGGCTGGATTGATGCTGGGGAACGGCAATCCCGAAAGCCCAATGTCATTCGTGGTAGTCGTGTAACAGGCGTTGGTACCGTAAGCATTTGAACCAAATGTAAAATCATCGGCGGTTGAGCCGCCAAAGGTGCCGGGCACCAGATTGTTCCCGTTGTTATTAAATGAGAACATACCGACGCCACCGCCGGCCCCGCCGGCGCTGTTGGCGGTGGAGATGCCCACCCAGCCAACACTGGCCAGGCTGTTGTTGGCGTTATATCCGATCGTGGGAAATAATTCCGCGTACAAAAGCCCGGGCGGCGGCGGCACCACATACAGGGTAATCCCGCTGTTCGTGGCGGCGCCAAAAAAGTTGGTCGCCACCACCGAGAAATTGGTCAAGCCCAGGGTGGCTTCATTGACGCTGAGATTGGTTATGGTAAGCATCACGGTTTGCGGGTTGAGATAATAACTTCCCGAAATGCTGGGAACATCGGTGCCGTTGCCAATGTCAGCCCCGTTGGTCTGCCAGTTATAACCGATGGTTGGCGAACCTTGAAACGACGGGGCAAAGGTGACTCCGCCGCCCGCAAACGCGGCCAGGGGTTGCAGTGCCGGCGTGTTATTAGTCGGGGGTGCCGTGGGGAAATCGGTCAAGCCTTGGTTAATAATAATCTGGTTGAAATTCAGTCCCGGGGTGCCGGTGCCATTGACATTATTCAGGGTGACAATGCCGATGCCCGTGATGGGGCCGCTCAAATTGGCGCCCGCCGTTCCGCCAATGGTCACAAAAGTCTGGCTGCCATCAATGGTCAACGTATTCCAATTGGCAGCAGTGGTGGTGTAGGGCATGCTCCAGTTGGTATAGGTGCCTTGATTGGGCATTTGATTGCCGAGCGCCACGTACCACGAACCGCCCACCTGGACGGCAAAATAGTTGGTGGATATCCCGGAGGCGTTGCCGACTTCCACGTTAAAAGTCAGGTTGGTTATCAGGGCCGGGTTAAGATTCGCGAACGTGCTGCCAAACGGTGGAATGGCCGCGCTGGTGGTATAAAACATTCCCGGTCCATTGGGCTGGAAAGTGCCGACCAGGCCGCTGAAATAGACGGTATTTGCCGGCAATCCCCCGAGTTGGGGATCAACCGGGTTGGCAGCGGCGTAGATGCCTAGGTAAGGCTGCGCCGTTTGTGACGCCGCAATGCCTGTCCAGCCGACATTGGGCAGACTGCCATTTCCCAAGGTGGCCCCGGTGCCGGTGCCCCAGTTTTCAGTGTAACGGACGGATGCCGATGCCTGCCGGAGCGGGCCAAACAAGGCGCAGGCAAGCAGGCCCAGGGTTAGGAGCGTTTTTTTCATGTTTTTGAGTTTTGATTGGGTTACTGGTTCGTGAAATTGAATCCATCACTGGTAACTTTTCATCCAAGCGGCGGAGCCCGAAATGATTCTCGTATAAAAAAATGAGGTGTCGTAAACCGTGCTCCAGGGAAGTGTCCAAATCTCCCTGATCCCCACATAGTGGACCGAACCATCCACAAACGTCATATCAATGGGTCTTCTTCCAGTATGCCGGGGAATATCGTAATTCGACATTTCTCCCCCGGCTGTTCCCGCGTTCATCTGCAATCCCGGGCTGGTGGGGAACAAATCGTCTTGATGCGGGTCGGTTCCTTCAAACATACAATCGCCAAAAAGGGGCGCATTGGAGAACCTGGCCGCGGCGGTTAACTTTAGCCAGTATCCCGCGCTTGGTTGGTTGGCCATCCAGCCATTAATGCCATAACTGCCGGACATGCCATTCAGACCCCAAAGTGGAGTTGGATAAGCAGAAGGCGCTGTCGCACCGTAAACTCCCCAGCCTAGTTTGGAAGCGTCAATGCCCGTGACAAAAGGGTTTCCTCCAGGCAATTGGTCGCGCGTCGCGGTCGCCACAGGGCAAAAGCGGATGCTGTTGGCCGAATAGTATGGTTGGAATACCAGCATCCACATTCCAGATGTGCCCTGGATTGCGTTCCCCACAAAACCCGACGGCATCGTGTCATTTTGGTCACCAGCATACAAATGGAAGCATAGCCCCCACTGCTTGAGATTCGAGACGCACTGGATGCGCTTTGCCTTGGTTTTTGCCGCGGACAGGGCTGGCAACAGCATGGCTGCCAAAATAGCGATGATGGCAATGACCACCAGCAATTCAATCAGGGTGAAACCCAGCCGCAATTGCAACCTGTTATCGTTTTTTTTTGATTTTAGGGCAAGCATTGACGGTGAATAATCATCGCATGTCGAGAGATTATAAGTTTGTTGAATAAATCTTCGCGATGTCGCTTGGCACACTGGCATTTAGGTTATGATTGACAGTATCGCGCTTTTTAGAGGCTTGCCTAGCCTCACAAAGGTATGGTTCTGAACTGTGCTTTTCCGGGTGAAAATTGCGCAATCGGGGCACTAATCTTGGCCATGAAATCATGACAAAAACCTGTGAACACCCCCGAATGACCGGAAATCATGTCAAATGCAATGCTTTGAAACCCGCACATTTGTTAGGCTAGGCAGACCCTTCTTTCATTGAGACGATGAAGACATGCCCCATCTTCGTCAAAACGCACCTTCAAATTGTGCACGTTTATTTTCATGGATTTTGGCTGTTGCCGCGCTGCTTTTCGTTATCGGATCCACCACGGCGACCATTGCCAAACCACCGCCATTTTATCTGGGTGCCGACATATCCGCGCTTTCTCAAACAGAGCAACAAGGCGGCATTTATATGGATGGCGACAAGCCGGGTGACGCCCTCGCTATTTTTATGAAAAACGGATGGACGTGTTTCCGCCTGCGGATTTGGGTGAATCCGCGCAACGGCATCAACGGATTGGAATATACTACCAAGCTGGCCAAACGCATCAAGGATGCCGGCGGGACGTTCATGTTGGATTTTCATTACTCCGACTGGTGGGCCGATCCTCAAAAACAGAACAAGCCGGCGGCGTGGGCCAAGCTTGATTTTGACGCGCTGGTCAGACAAGTTGGATCCTACACGGCCAACGTGATTAAAACCCTGAAAGATGCCGGCGCCACGCCGGACTTTGTGCAGATTGGCAACGAAATTACCAGTGGCACGCTTTGGCCTGATGCGCAGGTCAAAGTCCCGCCCTCCGCCGTCAAAGTGTTTTCAGGCGACGTGGTTGTGATAACTCCTCCCGAACCTTACGATGATGCCAAACAGTGGAACCATCTCATCCGCGTTCTCAAGGCCGCAGGCGCGGGCATTCGCTCCGCAACCACGCCTGCCGATCATGTCCGCATCATCGTGCACATTGACTGTGGCGGCGACTGGCCTGTCACGAAATATTATTTCGATCACCTCAACGAAGCCCATGTTGACTACGACATCATCGGTCAGAGTTATTATCCCAACTGGCATGGAACAATTGACAACTTACGCGACAACCTCCGCGAGACCATTAACCATTATCACAAGGACGTCATGATCGTTGAAACGGCTTATCCCAGTCACGATGTCAAACCATCGCCCGCCGCGCTCAAAAACATGTCTTGGCCAATGACGCCGGAAGGACAAAAACAATTCCTGGCTGACCTGATTAAAACCGTCAAAGAAGCGCCCGAAGGCCACGGCATCGGTGTCAACTATTGGCATCCCGAAGCAACTTATACCACCCACACGACTGGTCGCTTCGGCGGTCCTGACGCCAATTCGCTCTTTGATGCCAAGGGCCATCCCCTGCCTGCGATGAATGTTCTGGGGTTGCAACCTTTGGCGCAATCCATGCCGTAAAGTTTGGACGGAGGTGACATGGCCATGATTGAATTCTTCAAAGTGGTGCAAGCCCTTGAACCCGGTTGCGAAATCCAGCCAGACATTTTGTGATGCAAAGGCGAAGTCCAAAGAATATGCTGTCGCTTATGCGCGCAGCTTTCTTGACTTGGTCTGGGCGGGTATGGATTTGCTTCGGATTGGCACTGAGCGCGGGATGGGCCTTTCAATCAGCGCGAGCTGATTTGACTCTCAGCGACCAGACTTCAGCCGAGGTTACCAATGTCAGCCAAGTCCGGTTGCTGGCCACCCAAATTCCAAAGGTGAGCTATTCCATTCGTCTGGAAGGAGATGTTTGGTGGGCAAATCCACTGCAGGGAAATTTTGTTTTGAAGGATGATTCCGGAGCAGAGGAATTGGGAATGGATTTACGGGGGGAGTCTCTGGAGGCAGGACAAAGATTGCATTTGGAGGGTACTGGCACAATTACGCCGACTGGTGCGGGTTTCCGGCTGGGAGCCAAGGGTCCGGTCGTGGACAACGACGGCGTTCACTTCATGGTGGAAAAATCCGGCGCGGTTTTTTTGAAGGCCGGACTCAATCCGATTCGCGTGGAATGGTTCAACGGAGTGGAGAGATATGGGTTGGCGGTTGAGTATTCAGGGCCGTCGCTGCCCCGCCAGAAAATTGCAGACGCGGCGCTCTTTCGGGTTCGAGTGGAGGCGGCAACCGGAGCCAGCAATCTGGTCAACGGCCTTGATTTCGTGTGCGCCGAAGCCCCGGCGGATAGCCTGCCTGATTTCAGTTCAGCCACAACGCTCAAGACCGGAACGGTGAGCAACTTTGATCTCAGCGTCATTACCAAAACGGAGCATGTGGGGCTTCGTTTCACCGGTTTTCTGAAAGTGCCCCAGGATGGTCTTTATACCTTCTATACTACCTCGGATGACGGCAGCCGGTTGTATGTTGGTGAGCCCTCACTCCAGTTAAAAGTAGTTGGCCCGGCGACGTTCCCAAACCCCCAGCCTTTGGCCATCGGCCAACCCCTGCATCAGGGTGAGAATGGCCAATGGGTGGAAGTCGAGGGCAGGGTAACTTTCGCAAGCGCGGAGCCCGACGGTTTGAAACTGGAATTAAGCGCCGGCAAGGGCCGGATGCGCGCGGAGGTCGCCAATGCCGTCGGCCTCTCGGCCGAGACTCTTTTGAATCGCCGCATTCGAGTGACTGGATTTTGCCGGAGCGCCTATGCCATTGACGGAAAGGAGATCCTCGGCGAGCTTTTGGTTCCAACCGGCAATGAGATTGCGCTGCTGGAACCCAATCCGGTGGTGGCTGAAAATGCGGGAACCAATGCAACAGAGCTGCCGCTTTTGGTGACTGCGGCGGAAGTCCACCATTTGAAACGCGAGGAAGCAGAACGGGGCTATCCAGTAAAAATTCGCGGTGTCATTACCTCAGTTCTGCCAGAGCATCAGGCCTTTACCATTCAGGATGCCACGCGCGGGATTTATGTCATTGATTATTCCGAGAGTCGTTCGGACCCGCCGCGTATCGGCGATTTTTTGGAGGTCGAAGGCACTACCCAGCCGGGTGAATTTGCCCCGGTGGTGAACGCACAGCAGGTCCGTAACCTGGGGGCCGGGGACTTGCCGGAACCAGTTCATCCAACCCGCGATCAATTGATGAATGGAAGCTTGGACGCCCAGTATGTGGAACTCCAGGGAATCTTGGTAGCCGTGCAGACAAATGGAGTAACACTTTTGACCCCGGATGGCAGGGTCAGGTCCGAACTCCGCATCAATGGCCTCAAACCCCGGGACATCGAACAATATGAGGATGCCTTGATTCGCCTGCGGGGAAGCCTGTTTGCCTCCTGGGATTATGTGACCCATCAGGTGAAAATGGGCGAGATTCGGATTTATGGGGCCGATATCACTGTGGATCAGCCGGCCCCGGCGGATTTGTTTTCCATTCCTAGAAAAACGGCGGCGGAATTGTTTCTCTTCGACCCCCAGGCAAGCGTTTTCCAACGGGTGAAAGTATCCGGCCAGATCATTCATGTGCGGGAACCGGACTGCTTCATGATGGACGGCGACAACGGCATCCGGTTTGTTACCAAACATCCCGCCAATTTGGAAACGGGTGATCTGGTGGAAGTGGTTGGCTTCCCTCAATGGAGCAGCACACCGCCCGTCTTGCGCGAGGCGGTGGTGCGTAAAACAGGTCATGCCGCCTTGCCCCCGGCCAGAGTGCTGGTTGCGGACGATCTGATTCGCGCAGATTTGGATTCAACGCTGGTCAAGGTCAAGGCTCTGCTCGTAAATCAAAGAAACACCCCGGCCGGGCACACGCTGGAAATGCGGTCCGGTTTAAGGTCGTTTCTAGCCTGGCTGCCCCAGGAAAATGATGCCGTGCGAGCCATTCCCGAGGGCAGCTTGTTGGAACTCACCGGAACCTACGCCAGCCAGGGCGCAAGTCAGGAGGTGGCTTCCTTTGGATTGCTGCTTGATTCGCCGGCGGACATAGTGGTGTTGGCCCGGCCACCGTGGTGGACTTTGGAAAAATTACTGGTCATCCTGGGGATATTGGCCTGCGTGCTGGCCATCACGGTGCTCTGGATAACTCAACTTCGCCGCAAGGTCGAGCAACGCACGGCCGAACTTGAAATCCAAATCCGGGTGCGGCAGCGCGTCGAACAGCAACATGAAATGGAACAGGAACGTGCGCGAATTGCCCAGGATCTGCACGATGACCTGGGATCGGGTCTCACCGAAATCACCATGTTGGGAGTCAGGGCGCGCTCGGCCACAGCCCCGCTGGAAGTGCGGGGCAAATACCTTGAGCAGATGGGAGACAAAGCCCGCCAGATGGTCATGGCGCTGGACGAAATCGTCTGGGCCATGAACCCCACGCATGACTCGCTGGCTTCCATGATCAGTTATTTTTCCCTATACGCCGAGCGCTTTCTGGGACTGGCGAACATCTCCTGGCGGCTCGAAGGCCCGATCAAACCCGACGACCATGTGGTGGATTCCCGGCATCGCCATCAATTGTTTCTTGCGTTCAAAGAAGCCCTGACCAATGTGGTGCGGCATTCAGGAGCCACGGAAGTTCGCCTGAAGATTCAAGTCGAGCAGGGGCAGATTCGCCTGTCCGTTGCCGACAACGGCCGGGGATGGGCCCAGACCAATGGGACGGAGGGCATGGACGGCGTTGCCAACATGCGCACCCGCCTGGAAAAATTGGGAGGCCGCTTTGAATTCAGCAGCAAACCCGGCGAAGAAACCATCGTGCGTTTTGAACTGCCGTTCCATTGAAATTTTTATGACCAGAATTGCAATCGTTGAGGATAACCGGGTGATTGGCGAAAGCCTCGTGGAATTTGTCAAAACCGACGCGGAATGCGAGTGCGTGTGCGTGTGTGCGACGGCGGAACAGGCGCTAAAAGAAATTCCCAAACGCCAGGTGGACATTGTGCTGATGGACATTCAACTGCCGGACATCTCCGGAATCGAATGCACCGTGCGGCTCAAACAGCTCTTGCCGGCGGTCCAAATCATCATGGTCACGGTTTATGAGGACACCGAACGCATTTTCAAGGCGTTGCGCGCCGGCGCCTGCGGCTACCTGTTGAAGCGCTGCACCCCCGAAGAACTCGTTTCGGCCATCCGGGAAGTTCAGCAGGGGGGCGCGCCGATGTCGCGCGAGATTGCCCGTAAAGTCATCGTTTCTTTTCAGGAACCGGTCACCACGGCGGCGGAAGTGGAAGGGCTTTCTCCGCGCGAGCGGGAAATCCTCGAACTGCTGGCCGCCGGGTTTCCCAACAAGCAAATTGCCGCCCGCCTTGGCCTCACTGACGGCACCGTGCGCTGGCATCTCCGGCACGTCTATAACAAGCTGCATGTCCGCTCCCGAACTGAGGCCGCGCTCAAGTTTCTCGCAACCAAGAACGAATAGCCTGGGCAGGTTTATATTTGCTTATGCAAAGGACGTTCGTGGCCGATGCGGAACCTTACATCTGTGAGGCTAGGCAAATCCGCAGAATGCGCAATTATATGGGATGTTTCCACAACGGCGTTTGACCTGACAAGTGCAACAAATGGCGTTGAAATTCTCCATTCTGTTTGTCGTGGCCTCCATCTTTGCTGGAGGTTTGGCGCAGGCTTCCACCAATTTCCTGGCGGCGGCGGACTTTTCCGACCTGGCATTTTTTGAATCCAAAGGCATTACATATAAAGACGGCGGACAGGTTCAGGATGGAATTCAAATTCTAAAGAACCACGGCATTAACTGCATCAGGCTGCGGCTCTGGACCAGCAGTGCCGCACAGGCACAGGGCAGCGCCATGAACGCCTACAATTACACCAACAATCTCGCATATACCGTGCCGCTGGCCGTGCGGGTCAAGAATGCCGGCCTGCTCTTCTCTCTTGATTTTCATTACTCCGACACCTGGGCTGATCCGGGCCATCAACTTGTTCCCGCCGCGTGGTTTAACCTGAACTTTTCCGAGATGGTGCAGCAGATGCGCGCGTATAACAGCAACACCATCGCGGCTTTTGCGGCAGCGGGAGCCATGCCGGATTACGTCCAGATTGGAAACGAAATTACGTCAGGCATGTTGTTCACCAACGGTGCGGGCGCAACCATTGGAATGGTTTCAGGCAGTTACAACACGTCTTGGTCGCAACTGGGTCAATTGATGAAAGCCGCAGTTCAGGGAATCCAGGATGCGGTGGGCGCGCTGGATGTCATCATGCCAAAAATCATTGTGCATATTGACCGGGGTGGCGACTGGGCCACCACCGAGTGGTTTTTTGATAATCTGAACTATCAAGGAGTTCCCTATGACATCATCGGCGAAAGTTATTACCCTTTTTTCCAGGGTTCTCCAACCAGTCTTAACATCTGCCTGAGCAACACCGTTGCGCGTTACGGCAAGCCTGTCATTGTCGCCGAAACTGCCTTCCCCTACACCAACAACTTCCCCACCTCGTGGACGAACAATGGAGCCAGCCTCTACGGTTATCCTCCTACTCATGCCGGCCAGGTCAGCTTTATCGCAACGGTGGCACAAATTGTGAAAGGTCTGACCAACCAACTCGGCGCTGGCATTTTTTATTGGGGAACCGAGTATCAGGCGGCCAACGGTGTCAACGAAGCCGGCTTCAACACGTCGTCGTTTTTTGACGCGGGTGGCAATATTCTGCCAGTTGCTAGCGCAGTGGGCGGCATCGGGGCTCCGATTATGATAAGTCCTTATCTCACGACCCAGACAAACTTGCAATTGCAATGGCCGTTTAGCGGGGCGGCTTCGACCTTAATGACCGCGACTAATTTTACATCCTCGACGATGTGGTTAAAGGTGACCAACCAAATTCAGATCACGGGAACGGTGTTTTCAGTTACGTTGCCAATGACCAACAGCCTGCGCTTTTACCGGTTACAATAGGACCGCCGTCATGAGCGCCAACCTTCCAGAATCGCAGGTCGAGTGAGCCGGGGTGGCGGATGGCGGCGCAAAACCATACGTTTGTGAGGCTGGTCAAATGATGAAGTTGGGAGATGATTGAGTCTATCAGCGGATCGGTAAAACCACTAAAAAACGTATAAAAACCACAGTATCCATTATTTCAGCCCTGGCCACCTTGGCCATGTCAACGGCGATGGCGCAAAGCACTTTCACCGGTCCCGGCGTCGCCGATGGCAGTGCCCCAGCGGATGGCGGAGCGATCAGCAGCGTGGTGGTCAATAACAATGCCAGTACAATCAGCTTTACGATCAATTCAACCCAGGCGATGGCTTCATACATTTTTTATTCAATTGAACTTCAGATTGTCGGTGAGGCCGGCAGCGGTTACACCGGACACGCCAACCCATGGGGCCCTTCGGTTGGCATCAGCAGTGGTGAAAATGCCTTGATTAACACTTACGGTACGGGCGCCACGCCCGGAATTTATAGTGGCGGCTGGGTGATGGGTTCAGGAACGAGTTATACCGCCGGTGGCACGGGCACAGATTCCGCCACCATTACTGTGCCATTGAGCAGCCTTGGTTTAAGCATCGGCAACAGTTTCTACTTCGATGTAGTGTCGTCATACACCAGTCCTGGAGGGCAGGCAGCGTACGGTGCATTGGACAATACGGGCTATCTTCCAGAGTCAGATAACAATTATATGCCTTGGAATGGCACATCGTATTATGATTCTGCAACTTCTGCCGACACAACTTTTGGCACCGCTGCGACTCTATATACCGTCCAAGCGGTTCCCGAACCAGCAACGTGGGCATTGATGGGATTGGGTGCGCTGGCCATAATTCGGCGCGCTGTGCGCCAAAAGGCCGGCTGACCTTTCCAAGCCTGGTCGTGGTTGAGACAAGTCAGTTCAATGGCCTTGACGTAAACCGCCAATAAAAATCCTCGGCGACTTCGAAAAAAGTGTCGTTTTGGAGGGAATCATCCTCCAGTGAAAGCTCCAGTAGATGAATAGTTCCGCAAGGCTTTCACAGTATCAACAGCCGTTACCATGCCAAGGACTCAAGAGAACGTTTCCCTTGCACGTTCATTCTCGTCATTCAAGAATGAGGTTCAGGCGATGTCAAAAAAAGCATTAGTCACCGGTATAACAGGGCAAGACGGGTCATATTTGACCGAATTGTTGTTGTCCAAGGTTTTCGCCCCGCCGAAATGGATTTGTTGATCGGCGATTATTCCAAGGCGAAACAAAAACTCGGCTGGCAGCCGAAAACGACCTTCAAAGACCTGGCAAAATTAATGATGGATGCTGACATCAAAATGGTGGCTGACCATCTCGCCGGCAAAGGGCGCGTGCGAGCTGATTATTTCCCACGCGGCTGTTTGGAAAGAAAATCCTGATACGCCAGACGGAGGCCGGTTTCCAAATCAACTTTGGGCCGCCAGCCCAGGGCCGCAATCCGGGAATTGTCCATAAATTTCCGGGGCGTGCCGTCGGGCTTGGAATGGTCCCAGACTATTTTACCGGTGAAGCCGACAACACGTCCGATCAATTCTGAAAGCTCTCGGATGCTTATTTCCACACCCGAACCGGCGTTGATGAACTGTTCCTCACTGTAGTTTTTCATCAGAAACACGCAGGCGTCCCCCAAGTCATCTGCATAGAGAAATTCCCGAAACGGCGCGCCAGTACCCCAGCAAACAACCTCCGGCGCGGAACGGGCTTTGGCTTCGTGAAATTTGCGGATCAGCGCTGGCAGAACATGGGAAGTGTTCAGGTCGTAGTTGTCATTTGGCCCATACATGTTCGTCGGCATGGCGCTGATGAAATCGCAACCGTACTGCCGGCGGTAGGCCTGGCAAAGCTTGATACCGGCGATTTTTGCGATGGCATACCACTCGTTGGTCGGTTCCAGCGGGCCAGTCAGTAAATACTCCTCTTTCAGCGGTTGCGGTGCGAGCTTGGGGTAGATGCAGGAACTGCCCAGGAACAACAATTTTTGTGCTCCTGACTCTTTCGCGGCATGGATTAGGTTGTTTTGAACCTGGAGATTTTCATAAATAAAGCTTGCCGGTTGCGTGCTGTTCGCATGGATGCCACCAACTTTCGCAGCCGCCATGAAAACAAACTCCGGTTTCACCTCTGCGAAAAATCTCCGGACTGCGGAAGTGTCCAGCAAATCCATCTCCTGCCGGGTACGGCCGACCAGGTTTTTAAATCCTTGCCGTTCCAAGGCGCGCCAAATGGCACTCCCCACCAGTCCCCGATGCCCTGCCACATAAATACACGAATCAGTTTTCATACACACACCGGGAAGTTAAACCGGAATCGTGCTGGTTTGAAGATAAAAAGCCTGGGTAAGCGACGGTTGTTGGTCAATGTTCCGCCGAGCTTGCAATCATCATTCGTGCTGTCACGAAAATAAACTTAAACTAGCGAACGTTTAAAGACACCACGTTAGCGACATTTGGCGAGGAACACAAAAATTTACAGTTTGGGTCCGCCAGCCGCGCCGACTTTAATTCTTACTGAAGATAAAGGGCACGATAAAACCGCTGACCAGAGCTGGGTACGGTATTGTCTTGGAAGGTAAAAGGGGATGTATTTGTCTGGACCGGAGTCCAATGCACCATATCCGAACTGACCTGAACAGCATATTTGCTGGCCGGTATACCAGTGACCTGAAAGGTGAACTGGCCCGCGGCGTGGGCAACGGTCGTCAATGTGGCCGCCGCGTTTGGAGCCACGCCTGATAAAGCGACGGAGTTGGTGCCCGGTTTCGCCACTGTCACTATAAAAGTTTGATGGACGAGGTTGTTGTTAAGGCCGCCATTGTTGACGGTCACGGTCACGGTGACCGTACCTGTAAGATTTGCAGCTGGCCTAAACGTCAGCACTCCGGCATTTGCCGGGCTGCTATACTTGATTAGGGGTGTGGGAAGCAGGCGTGCGTTGCTCGAAACGGCGGTGACTGTTAAAAACTGGTTTTTTGAAAGCGGCCCGGGGGTGATGCCCGTGAGCGTGACACTTTGATTGGTGGCATTTTCGGCGACTGTCACATTGGCAATAGAGGCCAAGGTTGGCGGTTGATTGGAAATCACCGTGACCGTGAAACTTTGGTGAACGAGATTGTTGCTTTTGCCGCCGTCATTCACCGTCACGGTGATGAGGGCTGTACCCAAACTCGTGGTTTTCGGGGTCAGAGTCAAAACTGCGTTGCTGGCCGGGTTGACATAGCGAATTGCTGGTGTCGGAAACAGGCCCGGATTGCTTGAGGTGGCAGTGACGCTGAGCACTTGTTTTTCCGTGGGGGAACCTGATGAGATGCCGGTTAGCGCAATACTTAGAGACGCAGTGCCTTGAATCATGCTGACATTGGTAATCGCATTCAACGTCGGTGGTTGGTTGCCTCCCGGAGGGACCACCACCGTCACGGTGAATGCCTGACTAGTGAGGTTGTTGCTCGCGCCGCCGTTGTTTACTGTCACGGTCACTGTGGCGGTTCCCAGCGCGTTCGTTGCTGGCGCAAAGGTCAACGTACCGGTGCTGCTGGAATTGGTATAATTGATCGTTGGCGTTGGAATGACCGAGGGATTGCTGGAAACCGCGGAAACCGTCACTGTCGAATTTCCACTCGAGCCTGGACTGATGCCGGTCAGAGCGACTGTATGCCGACCGGAACTCTCGTAAATGGTCAAGTTCGTGATGGTGTTCAGCGTCGGGGGCTGGCTGGCCACCGGCATCGGCACCAACGTCACCGTGAATGTCTGGCTGGTGAGATTATTGCTTGCTCCGCCATTGTTTACCGTTACGGTCACCGCAGCAGTTCCCAGCGCATTCATTGCTGGCGTAAAGGTCAAGGTGCCGGTGCTGCTTAAACTGGTATAATTTACGGCTGGCGTTGGAATGACCGTCGTATTACTGGAAACCGCGGAAATCGTCACCGTCGAATTTCCGCCTGAGCCTGGACTGATGCCGGTCAGAGCGACTGTTTGCTGACCAGAATTCTCGAAAATTGTTAGGTTCGTGATGGCATTCAGCGTTGGTGGTAGACTGGCCACCGGCATCGGCACCACTGTCACCGTGAATGTCTGACTGGTGAGATTATTGCTCGCTCCGCCATTGTTCTCCGTCACGGTCACCGTTGCGGTTCCTAATGCACCCGTCACTGGAGTAAAGGTTAAAGTACCGGTGCTATTTGGGCTGGTGTAATTAATTGTTGGCGTTGGAATGATGGTCGTATCACTCGAAACTGCGGAAATCGTCAAGGGGGTTCCGCTGGTCGAACCCGCGCTGATGCCGGTTAGAGCAACCGTTTGAAGCCCGGCGTTTTGATAAATGGTCTGATTGGCGATGGCATTCAAAGTAGGCGGCTGACTTGCCGGGGAGGAATTTGTTCCCGTGGGCGCATTGGTATCCGCAGGGACGGCATAAGATGCTTCGTTGGAAAAAATGCTCTCGACGCCGGTAGAGGACACAGCAGTCGCAGTGAAATAATAAGTCGCACCTCCGGTTAACCCAAAAACCGTTACATTCGTCGCGCTGCCCACGTCAAACGAATTTGTGTAATCCCCGCTTGCCCCCCCGAAGTAAATTTTGTAGGAGATGACATCGGGATCCAAGCTGGGATACCAAGCCATACTGAGGCTGTGACTCGCAAAGAGTGGCAGCCGTCCAAGCAGCAGCAGAGCGGCCCATAAAAGCCAATTCCGGCCCAATGGCCATGTCCCAAGGGTATTTGACGTGCACGACATCAACCTTGCTAACGCATAATGTTTGCCAACCGTTCAACAATCCGAACTAGGCTAAAAAACCTCTTCCCATCGCTGGTCAGCTTTCCGTGGAAAAGTGAAAAGCCATTGAAAATATTAGGCTTTGTTGTTGCCGCCGTTGTTGTTGGCCAGAACCTCTGGTCAGTCCCCAAACGTCAATTTCAAGACAAGGTTGTATTGGGCAGTGTCTTGAAAACAAGCAGTAAAACTGATGACGGTCCGCCGCCAGTGTTCAGAGTCCACGGGGGCGCCATTTTTTCCGTCAATGCATTATGTTCCAAAGTAATGCCAGAAACTTTCAAGCCTCGACAGCGGATATTCTCAGGAAACCTGATGGGTTCAGTGATGGCACCATGCGAAGCTGGTTTGATTGCTGTCGAGTCAGGGTCATCCAGTGTTTGCTTTTGGTTGGCGGCTCATTATCATCCGTGAGCAATGTGGAACCGCGCTAATTCCATACTCATTGTGGATGATGACTCAATGGTCCGGGAAGTTTTTGCCACTTGTCTGCGCAAGGAAGGCTATGAAGTGCGGGAAGCCATGACAGGCTTGCAAGGTCTTGAATTGGCGCGCAAACATTTGCCAAGCTTGGTCTTGCTCGATGTGAGATTGCCCGATGGCAGCGGCATAGATATTTGCAAGCAAATCAAAGGCGACCCGGCACTGGCTGACGTCTTCGTCGCCTTGTGTTCGGGAGAGGCCACTGGGGAGGAACACAAAATTGGTGGTTTGCAAATAGGCGCAGATGAATACCTCGTCAAACCGTTTGGGATGGAGGAGCTGCTGGCACGGGTCAGAACATTGCTGCGGCTCCGGGATACTACTGCGGCGCTACGCGCCAGTGAGGAACATTATCGCCGTCTGGTTGACATTCTGCCGGATGCCATCTGCCTGATTTCCCCGCAAGGCCGGTTGGTAAGCGTCAATTCTCAAGCGGTAGCCATGCTTGGGTATGACACGGCGGAATTACTTAACAAAAACATATTCGATCTCATTGCCGCAGACGAATCCATGCAGGCGGACATCCTCGTCCTTAAGAACAGGATCATTCGCGATGTGGAATGTACTCTGCTTAAGAAGAACGGAGAATCTCTTCAGATCGAATTAAGCGCGACGGTGGCATCCGGCAAAGACGGCCAGAATGCCGGGCTGGTATGCGTGGCGCGTGACATTACCAAACGGAAGGAAGCGGAGAAAATCTTGCGCGACAGTGAAGAACGATTCCGGCAACTGGCCGACAATATCCGTGAAGTTTTCTGGATGACCGATGTCAGCAAGAGTGAAATGATTTATGTCAGTCCTGCTTATGAAGAAATCTGGGGGCTCATTCCCTTATTTTAGACAAAGCTAGCATTTTGAGTGGAAGAGTCAATGGTGCTTATGTTAATGAGGTTGCCTTTTCGCTTAAGTCGGCACGTTTCCACCAAGCCAGACCGGTTATCAACTGACGGCCAATCGAGTTCAATCGTCAAAAGGAATTCGCACGATTACTGTGGTTCCCTTTTTGAGAGAGGAAACTATCTCACAGCTTCCTCCCAAGGACAATGCGCGTTCGCGCATATTAGCTATTCCCAAGCCGTGGCCCCTTTTTCTTTTAACAGCCTTTTTGACGTCAAAACCGAGCCCGT
>Ga0206843_10038_pt1 | contig 45735 bp, 46 predicted proteins | sample Alteio_BWOrgCont_21_FD_152869 | JGI IMG/M metagenome (GOLD analysis project Ga0206843, IMG submission 152869) | Enriched cells from forest soil in Barre Woods Harvard Forest LTER site, Petersham, Massachusetts, United States -... | ecosystem: Environmental > Terrestrial > Soil > Temperate forest >...
AAGCCTCCTGCTCAGAAATCGTTCCAGGCTGTGGCGCTGATAAAATTGCATGCCGGCGGTCAACAGTTGATCGCGCAACAACATCAGCGTGGGCCGGCGGATGGAGAGCAACATGCACACTTCGCCGGCATGGAATTGTTTGCGCGGGCCTAAAATTTCGGCGATGACCTGTTCCTTCGGCAGATTGCAAATGGCCTCATGCTCGGCTGCGGCCTCCGGCCCCTGCCCTTTGGCGGCGGCAAAGGCCTTGATTTCGCGGCTCCAGAAACGCAGGTCGCGGATACCGCCGCCGGGATTTGACGCCACGTTGAAGATCCAGCGGAGCGCGCCTTTGTCCACGTGGGCGTAGATGGTGTCGGCATTTTCGCCGCGCGCGGCGACGACGGTGTCCAGCTTCACGAGCGGCACGCGCAGGCTCAGCGGGAGATGAAGCAGCGGTTGACGGAGTGTGGTAACGGGTGGAATGAGTGCGGTCATGGTGGGTTTACGATTTACGATTTATGATTTATGAGTGTGGCGGCGGCTCGTGAGAGCGCCGCAAAACTATTGCAAGAATTGCCGCCAGACGCGGGCGTATCGCACAGGTCGGCTGCATTCTCAGCCGAACCCCGGCCTGGCATAACGCAGCCACGATTACCCTCGCCGTCCTCCTCGGCCTGGCCGTCAGTGTCGGTAAGCTGGCGGGTGCACCAGTCGTCCAGGCGCTTGACACGGCAGAGCTGCGCCGCCGCGCCGATGACGCAGACGAGGAAAAGCCCGAACACGATCAAGATGGCGAGAAGGGTTTTCATTTTTATCAATCCCAGCGCGGTTTTTGCGGGCCGAGGGCGCGCTGGTTCAGGGTGCCGAATTTGGCGGCGATGATTTTGAGCAGCTCGTCCTTTTCATCGCTGGCCAGGGTTTCGTCGGCGATGAGCGCGTGCAAATCGGCGGCGCGGGTGGAGCGGCTAATGTCAAATTCGTAGGCGGAGGTCATGTTCATTGGCGGTTGGGGATTGGCGATTTACCCGCCTTCGCCCGGCTTCGGCGCGGCAAGCAATTGATGAGCGGCGTGATTGGCCGGGTGGAACAGGCATCCAGCCTGTTAAATCCGGCATCCTTGCCGGATTTCGCGCGGGCGAGGGTTATACGATCATTCGGGAAGCTTGGTACGCAAAGAGCGCCCCGCGTTTCGGGCAAGATGCCCGAAACCACCGGCTGGAAGCCGGTTCCACCCGGCGCTCCATTTGCGGCCAGCGGCTTTTTAAATCTGTGCGCATCCGTGTTCATCTGCGGTCATTTTTCTGCGGTCAATTTCTCGAACAGTTTCTCTTGGTGTTCCTCGGCCTGGCGAATGAGGCCCACGGTGTGGCGCGCGAGTTCGCGCTGGTGGGGATCGAGCAGGAAGAGCGCGATGCCTTCCAGCAGGTCGGCCCGCTCGCAGGGCGGGAGCGCGGGGAGTTGCCGGGCCGCCGCCCGGGCGACGAGCTGGCCAAGTTTCTGGTGTGTTTTGTTCTTCATTTGAGTCCTTCCAGGATGGCACGGCGGCAGCCGGGCAGTTTGCGGGTGGAATGCAGCGCCAAGCTCACGGTGTTGCGCCTGTAGCCGATGCGCAGGGCAAAGGCGCCCGCCGATTCATGGCGGTCCAGCAACGCCTTTTTGACGCGCAGGGCAAATTTTCCTTGTATCAGGTTTCGCATTATGTTATGAACCGAATCAACGGTTGGTGAAACAACTATAACCAAGTTAGAATATGAGTCAACATAAAAAGTTAGAAAAATTAGAACTATGTAAACGCATCCGCGAATTCCGGCTGCGCGCCAAGCTATCGCAGGAGGAGCTCGGCGACCGCCTGGGCATTAGCGGAAACTACGTTTCCATGATTGAACTGGGCAAGAAAGCGCCGGGTCCGTCGCTTCATAAATTGTTCGAAGCACTCGAGCACAGCCCCCTTTACCAGGGGACCGGTGAACCGGCGATACCGGCCAATCCGCTGTACGCCATGCTCTCCATGGAAACCCTGGTGAAGAATTTTGCCGAGGTGGCCGAGAAGCTGACGCACGCGCGCGGGGCGGAGCAAAAGAACAAGGTGGGCATCCTGCGCGACATGCTGGAGGAGATTGAGGCGCGGCTGCTGGCTAGTTCAGGCGCGCTTTCCGAAGCCCAAGAAATGGCAGTGAAGGCTTCGCGGGGCGGTGGGACTCGTGGAACAAAATAAACCCGCTGATCCGCAACTGGCGGGACCAGCGCCCGAATTTGCGCGCCATCTCGAAACGTTTGGCGGCCGACCAGAGCGCGGCGATTTCCTCGAGCTCCGGCTCCAGCGCCACGCGGGGCCGGCGCTTGGGCTTATGCGCGAGCGTGGCCGACTCGGGTGCGAGTGTTGACGTTGCCGTGGGACCGGCTTTGAGGGAGATGCTCACGGCGATGGTGCCGGGCTCGTGGCTGGGGCTCCCGGCTTGAGGTAGAGGCTGGCCCAGGTTCAGGTCTTGGGGCGGGTTTTGGTTTGGTTCGCCTTTACCCTGGCTGCTTGTTTTCAATTTTTGATTTTTCATATACGACCAATTTCGCACAGGGGGTTGGACATTGGCTGTCCTTGTGAATAAGTCGAACAAGTTTTTTTGGCATCGTGGCCGCGCGCGAAACCGTGGCCGCGCCTCGTGAGAGCGCGGCAAATTGTTTAGCGGGCGCGCTCACCCGCCTTCGCGGTGCTATAGCGTGGCAAGCGAGACATCGCCACGCAGAGGAAAAAGCCCCGCGTAAACATTATTTTATATTGGGCCAGTCCAACATGCCTGCGTAGATCGAAATCAAACCGACAGTCAGGCCGGCACTCCCATAAACCGGCTTTCTCACCCGGAAAAAGTAGGAGCAAATAATCACGAAAATACCCGTGCACAGAACCAGCCCCCGGCAGAACTGCTCCCAATCCATTGGCTCCCGGTCCAGGTAGAAATATGGGCCGGCGCCGAACTCCACCACCAGGCGGAACAAGATGAAGACAACATCCGCGGCCAGCAAAATGCGAAACAAGCTCCTGCTCCACGTATCGGGCGGCTGGGGAAAGACTGACATGCCATGAACATCGCAGGAACTGGCAACGCCGCAAGCCATAGAGTTCACTCACCGTAAATGCTTCAATCAAGCTGGCAGTTTCATGTCCATCGTGGCCGCGCCGCTCCTTCGGAGCTTGAGGATGGTTGGCGATTGCGTTGCTACAAAGATGCCGCCCCTGACGGGGCTGTGGCACACGCTTTGTTCCGCAGGATCGCCCTTTTCCTGACGCCATTTAAAGCCAGGCCCGCGATGCCCGCCAGCAGCAGCAGATGCGAACCCGGTTCAGGTACTTCCACCAGCCAACTGCCCACCGTGGGAAAACCGGGGTTCCCGTCGCCATAGCTTGAAGTTACACTGAACACATAAACATAGCTGGTGAGGCCATCGGGTTTCAAAGCCTGCATTGCCACGGCCATCTGTGATGGGGCGGCGGTGCCCGGCGTCCCGGAGATGCCGAAGATTCCGGGATACCCGTTCAAAGTCTCCGTGTCTCCAATTAAAGAAATAAACGAGGTAACCGAAGAATTGGTCACGGAGTAGTTACCCAACCCGCTGATGCCTGCGGAATTGAAAAGGCCCAAAACTTCCTGCTCCGTTGCATACCGGAACCCGTTGAACGTCCCGCCGGCCTGAAGGCTGCTCAACATTTGCTGATACGACAGGCCGGTGGTGAATGGCAAATCGAGCCAGGTGAGGCCCGACTGGGTGTCAAGCACCAGCGAATTGGTGCCAAAACTTGAACTGTTCTCTTCCACCAGCGCGGCCTGTGCCGACAGCGGTGCCAGACACAATAAACCCCAAATTGGAACAAGGATTGGCAGGGAAATTTTCATGACCGCATTATGGCACAATGCAAAAGATTGTGAACTGTGCGTCTGAAGGCACATCGCCCTGAATTTCTGCGTGGCCTGACACCTTGAAATTTTCAGTTGAAATCTGAAAGGGGCAAGTCCAGATTGCGGCATGGGCGGGCGCCGGCTGGTTTCATCACGGCCGCGGGGGTTTTAGGTTAGGCCACATCAACCACACAAAATTATGAACACACGATTGCGATTCTGGCATAAGCCGGCCGTGCTGGCGCTGTTGGTTCTGGTGGGTGGCCTGTTCGTTTTGAATTGGACGGCCTTGAACTTTTTGACCGACGTGGAAAAAGACCGGGGTGACATGGTGGCTTCGCTTCGCCATGCGCAGATGCCGCAGCCGGAGTTGACGCCCATTTATGCGGGTTTTGAGCAGGTGGCCTCGGAAATCAACGACATGGCGGGGTCAATTTTTGTTTTCGTCTCGGTCGCGCTGGTGGTGGCTTTTGTGGTGCGGCGTAAGAAGCCGTCAAATCCGGACACGGAACCGCCGCCGAAAGGTGAGTTGAATCATGGGCCGGTGGCGTGAACGTCGCCGTAGCCAACCGCTCGATTTCCCGCGTTAGGCGGCACGACAGGTCACGCAAATGAATGACGGCCATTCAGATTATCTAAGCGCGGGCCGCGTGATCATGTGCGGGGTGATTATTCTGGTTATCCTCCTGTTTCTGCCGCTGGTTTTGTCGTTTGTCGAGTTTGAATTGTTTCACACGCATAAAGTGGAAGATTTTTTCAGGCAGATCGGATTGTTTGACGCGCTCGCGAAGCTTTACCGGCCGATCGTTAAACTCTTCAGTCCATGACCGGATTACCGCCTGACCATTCACCCGCGCTGAGCCCGCCCCGCCGGGACGCGCGCTCGCCCTCTCTATGACCATCAAGACTAAGATTACCCAGGAAGACTACAGGGCTTTCATAAGCTATGTGGTCCGCAGCGTTTCCGCTCCCAGCAACGACAGAATTGTTTGGGTCACGATTATCGCTGCCATTGGTTTAGGCCTGGGACTCGCGATAGCTCTTTTGCATCTTTCTCTGAATCCCACGGCCTTGCCTGCCTTGGTGGCAGCGGCTCTGATCGGGGCATTCATGGTAACAACGGTGTTCGCCGCGGTTTCGCGCCGGCAGATACGGCGGCTGCGGCCATCGGACGACGGTTTGTTTCTCGGCGCACAGCAAGTGACGCTGGGAGACGATGGCATTCACCAGGAGTCGAGCCATCATCAGGCTCTTTATCGCTGGCCGCTGGTTCAGTCCGTAGGGATCACGGAGCAGCATGTCTTTGTGATGGTTGACCGGATCGGCGGGATCATTTTGCCGAAGCGTGCATTTTCAACGGACGGAGAACGCGAGCAGTTTGTGAGTGAGATTCGAAGCCGGTCGGGCAAGGTATTATGAAAAAGTTGCCCGACCGCTCACCCGCACACCCGTCAACTCATGGAAACCTGGTCGCCACATACTAAGAAGCTATACGACCGTGAAGGCGGCCGCTGGTATTTCATCTTTCAGCACCGCTATCTGGAGGAGCGCGCGCCGGACGAGCAGCCCTACGCCCTGCATTTCCGCAACGAGGAGCGCACCGTTTTTGGCGTCCTGCGGTTCGAGCGGGCCAGCGATAATCCGCATGGCAGCTTCGCCGAGGTCGCGCGCAAGATCATGGACGACGACGCGTTCCGGGCCTCGCTGCTGGATGCCGGCAGCCAGAAAGTTTGGAACAGCAGATGACCGCGTGAGCGCCGGAGCGACGTCATCTCCGGGGCGGCGCAGCGCGTTTGTCCCGCCGGAACATTTGACAATGGCCCGGCATTAAAGAACCCGCAGCCGGAGCGCGGCGTTCACGCCGTTGCTTCAACGCGACTCTGCAATAGACGTTGAAGCAGGCTGAAGCCCGCGCTCCGAAGCAAGGAAGATTCCGTCGCCCCTGCGCTGCGCGGGGCGGCCGAAGCTCGGCTTGCCACCAGTTCTCGCAGCGCGAGAACTGCCACCATCCGTGTACAGCGCGAGAGCTGCCACCAACCTGCCGGGCGGCGGCGGTGGTAAAGATTCGATTCTGAAATCTCTCCTGAGGCTTGAAACATTCCGGACGCGGCCAAAGTTGGCCCAGGTTTGGAGTTTGGAAGAAAACGCCGGTCTCTTATCTTGATTTTGCTCGTGGCTCAACTTTCCATGTTAGGTGCTTGCTATCGTTGTCTATTCACTCTACCACTCAGGGTATGCCTCACATACCTGTTCTCAAGCCTGAAGAAGCCTCGTTGGAAGTAAAAGTCATTTATGAGGAATTTTACCGCCGGATGGCGTTCCCCTCGGCGCCGAATTTCATCAAGACGCAGGGACATTCTTCGACGGTGGCGCGAGCTTCGTGGGAAGTGGTGCGCAATGTTTTGGTGTTGGGGGAGATTCCGCGCTGGATCAAGGAAATGATGTTTGTGGCCATCTCGAAGGATCGCGGATGCCTCTATTGCACGGCGGCGCATATCGCCTGTTGCCGCATGCTGGGCGTGTCACCCGGATTGCTGGAACAAATTGTTCGCAATGTCAACGACCTGCCCGATCCAAAACTGCGTGACATGGTCTTGTTTGCGCTCAAATGTTCCCGCAACCCTCAAAGTCTGACGGAATCGGAGTTTGAGAAGCTTCGCGGTCACGGGCTGAAGCAGTCGGAGATAATGGAAGTAATCGCCATGGCTGCCTTTGCGGTCTATGCCAATATCATCGCTGATGCAACAGCCATGAGTCCTGATGAGATGTTCGACACAATTTGAGGACGACATTCCGGGAGGAGTTGCCGAAATTCAAGGCGAAGGTTGCGCGCCATTCCCGCAGTTCCGCGAGAGCTGTTCTCGCCCATTTTCAAACGGACTGGATAAATGACTTGCCAACCGGCTGCCGGGGAAGAAAATCACAAAGATGCTCGGCAAATGAGGCCGCCGCCAGCCATCCCGCACTTATGAAAACAACGCCGGATAAAGCCCTGGATAACCTGACGCGCATTTTGCGGGTGGTGCGGCACGACCGCGCGCTGCGACAATGGTTCGCGGCCTTGAGCCAACAGCCGGCGCCGGAGCGGCGCGAGGCGATTTTTAAGATGTGCGAACAAATGGCCGCGCAGAACGAGGATCCCGGCCTGGTGACCGCCTTCAGCCTGTTGGCCGATGACAGCGTCTTTGACGCCACCCGTCTGGCGCTCAACCAATGACCAGGCAAAGGATGATGCCCAATCTTCCCAACGTGGGAGAATTGCCTCGCGGCCTGCGCAAAATGCCGCGGAACAATTCTCGTCCGAAATGCGCGGCGCTGGTGGACAAGGTCGCGCTACGATGGCCTCGGAGTCGCGGAGCGACACTGGAAATTAGCCAGCCACAAGGTGGCTGGTATCCGGCACAACGGGAATTCGTCCTGAAAGGACGACGGAAAATCGCCCTTGCTCCGAGATTGATGAATTTCCCTCGTCCCTTCAGGACGAGCGGCCTTGGCTGGCACCACCAGACACTTCGTGTCTGGCTAATATCCGGGGTCGCTCCGCGACAGCCACGGTTTCGCGCGGCCAAAATTGATTTGCCGCCCAATTTTCCCAACGTGGGAGAATTGCCCACCTGTACTCAACCCATGACCCGCTACCCTCCATGACAAAGCTACTCATCCTTGCCCTCGTTGTGCTGTTTATGTGCGGCGGCCTGCGCGCGCAAACCAATGTCTGGCAACCGTCGCCGGGACACACGCAAGTGCTCATCTGGCCGGGAACGCCGCCGGATGCGCAACCGGTCGCCGGGCCGGAGTACACCACGGTGACCAAGGGACTGCTAGCCGGCCGGCCCGTGGTGTTCGTGGACCGGGTTTCGCAGCCCACCATGACGGTCTATTCGCCCACCGGAACGAACACCGGCGTGGCGGTGGTGGTGTTTCCCGGCGGAGGTTATATGGAGCTGGCCATTGACCTGGAAGGCACCGAGGTCGCGGACTGGCTGACGTCCAAGGGAATCACCTGTGTGCTGTTGAAATACCGCGTGCCGGCTTCGGGGCCGCACTACGACAAGCAATTGGACCGCGAAGTTTTGCCCAACGCACCGATGGCGTTGGAAGATGCGCAGCGCACGGTGGGGCTGGTGCGCTTTCACGCGGCGGAATGGCACATTGATCCGCACAAGATTGGCGTGCTGGGGTTTTCCGCCGGCGGGCATCTGGTGGCCGCGATGAGCACGCATTTTGACCGGCGTTTGTATCCGGCGGTGGATGCGGCGGACAAGGCAAGCTGCCGCCCGGACTTTGCGGTACCGATTTATCCGGGGCACCTGTGGTCCTGGCCCGGCAAGCCGGATGATAAGCTGGAATTGAATCCGGATATCGCCACGCACATCACCCGCCGGACGCCGCCCACGTTTTTGCTGCAGAACGAGGATGACAACGTGGATAATGTCAACCAGGCGCTGGTCTATTACATTGGGTTGAAGAACGCCGGGGTTCCCGTGGAGATGCACTTGTATGCGCAGGGCGGCCATGGGTTCGGACTGCGGCGCACGAAGTTGCCGGTGACGGGCTGGCCCCAGTTGGTGGAGACGTGGCTGAGTACGATTGGCATGATGCCGGATTAATTCAAGCAGGTACCACCGCCAATTTTCACATTACTGATCTAACTTATTTATTTTATGCGCAACCTCGATACGCCCGTCTGGTCGAACGATGGCAAACGTGTTTATTACATGGGCTCGCCGGTGCGCGGCGCCGACCCAAAGACCTTCGAAGTTCTTTTGGGAAATTACGCCCGCGACGCCACCAATGTCTTTTTTCACCACAACCGCTCGCAGAAGATTGACCGCGCCACCTTCCGCGTCTTGAACGCAAACTTCGGCGTGGACGCCCAGCACGCGTACTTTGTGATGACACCGATTGCGGACGCCGACCCGCAGACTTTCCGCGTGCTGGATTCATCCTATATTCCCTGCCTGGACTGGTTTTCGAACGGCGGTTATGTCGCCGATGCCAAAGCGGTGTGGTTTGCCAGTAGCAAGAGCATCCATTGCCTCAAGCATGCTGATCCCAAAACATTTGTCTCCCTGGGCAACGGCTATGGCTGCGATCACGAGCGGATTTATTGCGAGCGCGCCATGCTGCCCGGCGCGGACCGCCTGACCTGGCGGCTGTGGCGCGACCAGTTGAGCGTGGACAAGGACAACGTCTTTTTCATGAACAAGAAAGTGGCCGGCGTGGACCGGGCGTCCCTTTGGCTGCTCACCGCCGAGAATTGTTTCATGGACCGGCACCGCGTCTATGGCAACGGCGTGCCCATCACCATCGGGGAGTATGCCACGCTGGTCAAGTTTTGCTCCGACCGTTGCGCGTGGGAATGCGACTGGCTGGCCAGCGGCAAATTGTTCGAGCGTGTGCTGGATGAATGGCCCAAACACGAATGAGGCAACCGGAAAAATTGCGGCTTCACGCCAAAAAAAGTTGATTGTCCACCCGGCCCTTCGTGCTAAAATGCAACCAGCCAATGAAACTTTGCCCGGCAATCGTCGCATTGAGTTTTATGCTGGCGGCAACGGCCAGCCCGCTTTGGGCGCAGCCCTACACCTTGGACGAAAACGGCAACGGCACCTACAACCCGGAACCCACCCCCTCGTTTCCGCCCATGCCGGTGCAGGTGGCGCCAGACCCAACGGGAGGCATCACCAACTCAGCCGTATTGATCTACAATCTGGAAGAACCCGTGGCGCCCGGCGACGTGGCGCTGATGGCGCCCGGCCAGTCCGCCATTTCCAAGTTGCTGCGCTTTACCACGCCAGATGCACAGAACAACAGCCACTTGATTTACTATTCGCAACCGGATGGCACCCTGGCGGGCGTGGGCATTCCGGCTACAACCAATCCGGTGGTCATCAGCGAAGCCACCCCGATGACGACGTGGTTTCCCAAGTCGAACTCCCAGCCCGGCGCCTCCGTCTTTTCGGCTATTCCGGTTTTTCAAGAATTTGTTTACTACATCCAACCCGGAGGCGGCTCACCGGCATACTTGTCCGGCACGAACCTGATCTGGAATTTTGCCGATGGCATTTCCAACGCGCAGTTTTATGTGGTGGCGTCCACCAACTTGACGGCCACGAACTGGACTATTGTGGCCACCAACCAGTTTAATCAGGTGGGCACTTGCACCTTGACCCTGCCGGTGGATCCGGCCAAGCCGTGCCAGTTTTATCGCCTCGCCTTGCCCACACCCTGATGAACCGTGGCACAGGCATCCTGCCCGTGCGCTGGTGGACAGAGCCGCGAAGCGGCACCGGATATTAGCCAGCCACCTTGTGGCTGGCATCCGGCAATATGGGAATTCGTCCTGAAAGGACGACGGAAAATCGCCCCTGCCCAAGGTTTGATGAATTGCCATCGTCCCTTCAGGACGAGGGCCTTGGCTGGCGCCGCCAGACACTTCGTGTCTGGCTAATCTCCGGGGTCGCTCCGCGACAGCAGCCAGGCGCGAGTTATCTGGGTATGCGTCCACGCCAGGCCCAAGTCCCCCATTCCGGCCCGCCGGCCACATGGGCTTGAACAGTTTTGTGCCCCGCCAGTCCAATGACCTGATGAAGCCGCGAAAAATTCTCTGGCCGGTCGCAACGCCACGGCGAGCGGGTTGGTTAAGTTAGGCCACTGGCGATGACCCTCTTTCTCCAAGAACCAGAATATGTGTTTGGCTGCCTCGGTTTCGTTTCGAGCAAAGAGATGCGACGCGTCATCGTTTGGGTGGGCGCGGGAGTCACGGCCCTAGCGGTCACTTCTGCGCCCATGCTTTTGCTGTGGCATCACACTACACCATCCAGAGTGGTGCAGACCATCATCCAAGTGCTGGCTGCATGGATTTACGTGTTTGGTGTGTCCCGCGTCTTCTGGACCGGCTACATGTGGTTTTGGAATCAGGTTGGAGTTTGGGTGATCAAGGCCCTCCCCAGACTTGCCACTGAAGTGCATCAGACTTATTTGAGCCTTTGGATGTGTTTCGAGATTTTTTGCTCACTAGGTTTTTTGGCGTTTCTGGTGGATACAATTCTGTTGCCCTTTGGCATTGTTCAACCACTTTTATATAACTGACTCGAAATAAAGTCATGGAACCGCTTCTCGACCAACTTGCCCGGCATATGCCCCGCCCAAAAAAGGTGCCCTGCTGGGTGGCCAGCATCGTCAAGTTTGTCTTTGCGATGGTGGTGATGACGATTGTCTGCACCGTGGCGTGGGAAGATTTGCTCGATGACAGGGTTTATATGTGTACGGACGGCCCGTCGTGCTATCTGACCCCCGGCGACTGGGTCCATGCCCATGATGGCCTGCCGGTGGAAGTGGTCCCTAAGATTGTGCCGCCGCATGACATGAGCGACCCGGACGAGATCAAAGCGGGCTGGAGTGTCGCGGGTTTGTGGGCGGTGTGGATTTTATTTTTCGGCGTTTCGCTGCTGGTGAGCCTCGGCTTTGCGCGGGTGCCGTGGATAGCCACTCCAGTTCTCGGTAGGCCAACAACCCGGCATCAGACGTGACCGCCATCATGCGCAAACTCATTATCCTCATGAGCCGCCTCCTCAAAATCCCAACTTTATCCTTGCCACTTAACACCATTGCTTCAGTGTGGATTTGCGAGGCGCATGAAACAGGTCGGTGTCATGCTTCCCCCTCCCATGGCCACCGTCATCTCAACGCTCCGCAAACCTCAACCCGCCGGCGCCCTGCCAGGCTGGCTGCCCGTGGTGCGCAGGTAAATCTCGTGGCTCGTGGGGTGGTCGCAAAAACGGTCGTGTTCCACCAGCAGGAGATGGGGACAAAGACCGCCCCAGAGGTTTGAACACTCGTAAGAACCCTCGACCTTGGATTTCCTCACGCAACAGGTGGCCGCATCAGGAAACGACACGGGCGGCGTCGCCTTCAAGTGACGTTCGCCGCGTTTTGTTTCGTCATGGTCTGCCATGGGGAAACTCTATTTCGAGCATGGTCATTAAATCAGAAACTTGGGCATTTGTCAAGGTGGGGGTAGTGCGGTAGTGCCTTAATTTGGATTCTTAGAGGCCAGTAGCCCCGCAACGAATAAGGCGATCAAAATCATATTGAGAGCGATTCGAAAAGCCAGATGCCATCCGTTAAATGTGTGAATCAAGTCAATGGTTTCCCATCCCAACAACAAAACAGCAATGCCAAACGAAATACGCGCGGTAATAAGTCGCTTATTCATTTCTTCCCCTTGAAATCTTTGACGATTTGAACCCTCACCGCAATTTCGGCTGATTCAACTGGACGGATTTCCAGCAGGCGACAAGTCTCAACAGGCATTGGGTCATGAACATGTGGTCAAGCGATTCAAAAGTTCATCCCTTCAACCCAGGTGGCCTGTGCCTGCGCCACGGCCAAGCCAGACACCCCACGCCAGCCAACCCGCAGAACGCGATGAGCAAAAGTTGCCACCACTTGAATACCAAGCCTAAACGAAATCCTGCGCCACCCTCATCCACCCATCGAGCATGGGACAGGGACACCATCGCCACCCCTACGGCGATGCCAATCAGCAAAAACCCCAGCCCTTGTCGTATGGCGCGGTTCAAAAAAAATGTGATGTTGCCCAGCGACCCAAAACTGCGCCGCGCCGAAACGGATGGCAAGGCAAAACAACCAAAGCCCGGCTTGCCACCAGTTATCGTAGCGCGAGAATTGCCGCCACACCACGTCGCTGAATTTCCCAAAGCAACGGCGCTCTCCCGGGCCGCTGCCGCGGGCGGCAGGCACGGTGAACAATTATTAGTTGCATCGGGCTTGGGTGTGACACTAGCTTCATGGGTATGCCGCTGTTATGCTCTGGCCCCTGGCCAATAACACGTTGGTTGGAGGTGAAAGTTTCTGCCGCATCTCCCCCAGCGCGATGAATTCCACAGCCAGCCCGCAATGTTCCATTCCGCAGCCGCAATCAGTTCAACCAAAAGCCAGCATGAAAACCAAACATCGCTTGATTCAACTCTGTCTGCTCGGCGCGGTCCTGGCGCCGCCGCTCGGCAGCCGGGCCCAAACCACCGTCACGCAAATCGCCGCCGGCACCCAGCACACCCTCTTCATAAAATCCGACGGCAGCCTGTGGGCCATGGGCTGGAACTATTTCGGCCAGTTGGGCGACGGCACGGGCACTTACCAAACCAATGTGCCGGAAATAATCATGCCCAATGGCGTGACGGCGATTGCCGCGCGGGGAAACCACAGTTTTTTTCAGACCGGCTCCACCATTTGGGCCATGGGCGACAATCAATACGGTGAATTCGGCAACAGCACCACCAACAATACCTCCCTGCCCGTGCAAATCAACACCGGCTTCGGAATCGCCGCCGGCTATGAGAGCACCCTGCTCCTGAGAAGCTCCGGCGTCTTCAGGGATCTCGATGTGATGGGCCAGAACAGCTTTGGGGAACTGGGCGATGGCTCGTTTACCAGCCACGACTCGCCCGAGGTGATTTCACACGTTGACACCATCGTCGTTGGCGCCGACTACGTAACGGCCGCTGCCGTCGGCGGCCTTCACAGTTTGTTTATCGAAAGCGATGGCAGCCTGTGGGCCATGGGCTTGGACGGCCAGGGCCAGTTGGGAGATGGCCACGGCCTGGACGGCATTATTTTTACCAACAAGGCCGAGAAAGTGGTGCCCAGCGGCGTCGCGGCGGTTGCCGCCGGATATGAACACAGCCTGTTTATCAAGAGCGACACCAGCTTGTGGGCCATGGGCAACAATGACTCCGGCGAGGTGGGCGATCCCAAGGTTCCCGTGGGCAGCCTCACCAACCGGCCCACCCTCGTAGCCAGCAACGTCACCGCGATTGCCGGCGGATTCGAGCACAGTCTGTTCATAAAATCCAACGGCAGTCTTTGGGCCATGGGCAACAACAACTACGGCCAGTTGGGCAATGGCACGTTCAACAACACCAACCAGCCCGGGCAAATCGTGGCCGCGGGTGTCACGGCCATTGCGGCGGGGGATGAGCACAGCGTGTTTCTGGAGTCCGATGGCAGCCTGTGGGGCATGGGCGAGAGCTTCGTCGGCCAGTTGGGCATCCCCGCCACCGTTGACTTTACCAACCCCGTGCAGATCGTGGGTCCCATGGTGGGCAACGGCGGCTTTGAATCCGGCGATTTCCTGGGTTGGACGCGCAGTGGAAATCTCATTGACAGCCTTGTTGGCACGGGTCCCATCACCGCCCACTCGGGCACTTATGCCGCTCAAATGGGGCCGGTCGGCACGCTCTCGTTTCTGGCCCAAACCCTCAACACCATTCCCGGAACCAATTATTTGATCTCGTGCTGGCTCTATTGCAACGGACAAACCCCCAATGAATTTAAGGTGACATGGAATGGCGCGACCCTCTTTGATGATGCGAATCTTCCCGCCTCCAGCGCCTGGACCAACCTGCAATTCCCGGTCACTGCCGCGGGCACCAACACTGTCCTCCAATTCAGCTTCCGCGATGATCCCAGCTATCTCGGCTTCGATGACGTCAGCGTCGTGCCCTTGAGCCAACCCGTGCTCACCAGCATCAGCCTGGCCGGAGCGAATGCTGTACTCAGCGCGACCAATGGGCAGTGGAATGGGACTTACGTGACGTTGGCCAGCACCAACCTGATGCTGCCCTTGAGCCAGTGGATACCGGTGGCGACCAACATACTGGATGGCAACGGTCCGTTCACCGTCATCGCCACCAACACAGTGAGTCCCGCCGCGCCGCAACGTTTCTACAAGCTCCAGTTGCAATGACGATCAGCCCGGCGCGACGGCGGTGCCAGTGGACAGAGTTGCGCTGGTGGCCGTCCGCAAGGACCTGTCTGCCCGCGCAACGGGCACAACCGGAGCGCGGCATTCATTGCCAAGCCGAGGTTCGGTCCGTCCGAATTACCTTCTTTGTTCAATCGCCTTTACTTCCGTGGCCAGCTCGTTCAATTGTTTGGCGAGCGAATCATTTTGTGCCTTCAACTCTGCATTTTCCCTTTCCAGCTTTTGATTCAAGCCCTGAATGGCCGCCAGTTCCACGCCGTGCAGGTCCGCGTCGTTCAGCACCTTGTCATTGTCATTGAGCGGGAATAATCCGTGAAAATCCTGCGCCATCGCGCCGATGTGCCGTTGCGCATAACCCTTGTAGCTCCATTCCATCACTTGCAGTTGGGAGACCTTGTCCAGCACCGAGGCGGCATCCACGTTTGCAAACCGGTCTTTCAAATTGCGGTCGCTCGAAAAACTCCAGCTCGCGCTGCCCGGAATCCAGGACACCGTCTGGTCGGTGCCACTGTCGGCGCTCGTGAACCGCACGCCTCCGGCACAACGAAAACTCACCTGGTTGTTGGCCGTGGAAGCGAAGGGTGCGTTCTGCGAATCCCCCCAGACAAAGGCGCCCTGATGCACTGCCTGCGCCTGTTGTCCGGCGGCAAAACTATATTCACCGTTGGCCTCGTTGAAAGCGCCGCCGCCCACCGTCGCGTTCGGGCCGTTGACGGAGTTGTCCGAACCACCGCTCACCGTCGCGCTGCCGGCGCTGGCGGTGTTGTGATTGCCGCCACCCACCGTCGCGTAACTGCCACTGGCGGTGTTATGATTGCCGCCCGGAACGGTGGCATAAGAATTGGTTGCTTGGTTGCCTAATCCACCAGCGACTACCGAGGCATTACCGCTGGCAATGTTGCCTGAAAGCGTCACTCCATCATAACCGCCGCCGCCGACAAACGCGCCGTTACCGCTGGCGGTGTTGAAAGCACCGCCGCCCACCGTCGCGCTGCCACCGCTGGCGGTGTTGTCTTGGCCGCCGCCCACCGTCGCGTAACTGCTACCAGCGGTGTTGGCATTGCCGCCACCCGCCGCCGCGTAACTGCCACCGGCGGTGTTATTCGCGCCACCCGAAACACTGGCATAAGCATTGGTTGCTTGATTGCCGTTTCCACCAGCGACCACGGATTCAAGACCGCTGGCAGTGTTGCCTGCCACCGCATATTCAGCGTTACCACCGCCGCCGACAAACGCGCCATAGCCGCTGGCGGTGTTATTATTGCCGCCGCCCACCGTCGCATTAGTCCCGCTGGCCATGTTATACGCGCCACCCAAAACGCTGGCATAAATATTGGTCGCTTGATTGCCTAATCCGCCAGCCACTACGGAGGTGGCACCGCTGGCAGTGTTGCCTGAAGGATTCCCTCCATCATAACCACCGCCGCCCACAAACGCCCCTGTGCCGCTGGCGGTGTTGTTATACCCGCCGCCCACCGTCGCGATATTGCCGCTGACGATATTGGCCGAGCCGCCGCTTGCCGTTGCGGCAAAGCCGCTGGCGGTGTTTCCGAAGCCGCCGCCCACCGTTGCGCTGCTACCGCTGGCGGTGTTGCCATTGCCGCCACTCACCGTTCCAAAATCAGCCGTGACACTGTTCGTAAAAGGCTCACCAAACTCAATATAGTTGGTCGCTCCCCCGCCCGCGACCGTCGCGCCCACCACGCCATTGGAAACAAAATTTACCGATGAGCCGCCAATCACATTCGGAGCGCCTTGGCTGTCTTGTTGAATCGTCAAACCGATCAAACTGCCCGCCGTATTCGCAAAAACCGCATAGGGCGCGGGCGTGAGAGTTTGCACCGGACTCAACGCCGCAAAACCATTCACCCCGTCGTTGAACCAGATCCGCAATTGCAGGCCTGGCTGGTTGAAAAAGCTGGCATTGATGGCCGCCATGTTCGGCTGTGTCGTATCGCCCAAAACCACGGTGAACAAGCCGTTGGTCACCGGCACGCTCACGGCGGCGGATGGCTCGCTGCCATTGACGCTTGTGCCGTCATTGCTCCAGTAAGTCGTGTAGGTGATGTCCGCCGGTGGCGGCGCAATGCTCACCGTCGGCGGGGTAAAGTAGCCGCTGCCGCCGGTGTCCACCGTAATACCCGTCACCGCGCCGCCGCTGACGGTCGCGTGCGCCGTCGCGCCCGTACCGCCGCCGGAAATACTCACTGCCGGCGCGGTCAGGTAACCGCTGCCGCCATTGTTGACGGTAATACCGGTCACCGGACCAACCATATTAACGCTCGCCGTGGCCGTGGCGGTGTGGTTGTTGTTCGTGCTGATGACCAGCGCAAACTGGAACTGGCCGGCGCCGTTGAAATTCGTACCGTTGTCCAATGCGCGGCCTTGATAAGTAAAGACGGTGGTTTGAGCCAGGCCGCTGTCCAGGCGCAGGCCAAAGGCCAAAAGAATTAAGGCAAAAGTAGTGCGATTCATAAGATAAGTTTTGGTAAGGAAATGGTTCCGGTGACCCGATGACCTGCCGACTTTCCCAGAATACTTGAATCGCTGCAAGGGAATAGGAAATGATTCTTACTTCCCCACCTCCAATGGCACATAAATATCCGTGACCCCAAACGCCGGCCCCATCCCCTCCGGACCATTGACCTTCACCACAAACGACGGGGCCTTCCGTACTTTGCGGCCGCTCTTGGGCAGCCATGACCGGAACAATTGCTCATAGCCCCTGGCGATCGCGCCGAACGGACAATTCCTCGCCACCACATAATCGCCGCCCGCTATCGTTCGCACACGCACGGGCTTCGTGGGCACGTACTTCTCATCCATCGTCACGCAGGCGTCGTAACGCAATTTCTCCGGCGGCGTGACCTTCGGATTATCCATGGGCACGCCGATGAACAACGAATCCTTGCGGAGCAGCCCGTCCTTCTTCAGCCTCGCCGTAAAATCCAGCCATGTCCGACTTGCCCCATCGTACGGCCCTACATGCCGCATATACGCCACCCGCCGCGGTTCCAGCGTCGTCACTTCGATGTTCATTTGCTCCGCTGTATTCAGGGGCCGCTTCGGCTGCAACGGCATGTAAATATCCACCCGCTGTTTCCTGGGCGCGACCGTGTCCCGGGCGCCCACCAACACCAAAAAGCCCGGCGCCGGCCGCAACTCCCGGGAACTCCGCGCAAGCCATTTGCCGTACAGAAACTCGAAGGCGTCCTTGATTTTCTCGACCGGGCAATTTTTTACCACGGCGTGGTCGCCGCCGGCGATGGTCTGCAACTCAACCGGCTTCTTCGGCTCATAGTCTTCATCCACCGTGATGCACGCATCGTAACGAAGCGCCGCCGCCGGAGTTACCGATGGATTATCGTGCCCCATGCCGATGAACACCGAACGCTTGCGAATCTGCTTGTCCGCCGACAGGCGCGCCATGAGGTCAATCCACGTTTGGTTGGTATCTTCGTATGGCCCGACGTGCCGCAAATAAGCCACGCGCAGCGGTTTGATTTTCTTGGTAATGACTTTCATAACTTTTGTGTTGATGTGATTGGTGCTGAATCTTGTTAAAGGAACTCCCTGCTGAAAATGCACGCCGGACGGCGCGGCGAGAATGGCGATGGGCTCCGTCGCGCGGCGAGACGCTGTCGGCGAAACTCCGTAGGTGGCCTTGAACGCCCGCGTGAACGCCTCATGCGCCTCGTAACCCGCATCCAGCGCCACTTGAATCACCTGCTTCGCGCCCGACCTCAATTCCATCGCCGCCCGCTCCAACCGCAGCCGACGCACGTGGTCCGCAAGCGTCTCACCCGTCATCGCCGCGAAGATGCGATGAAAATGAAAACTCGAAAAACACGCCACCCGCGCCAACTCGTCCAAATCCAACGCCTCGTCCAGATGCTCCTGGATATACATCAGTACCCGCAGAATGCGCTCCTGATAATCATTCCACGTTGTCTTATGCTTTGGCCGTGTGCCGCTCATTTGCCCGCTAAACTAGCAAACGCCCTTACGCGCCGCTTGACTAATTTTGCGGTTTTGTAACTCCGCCATTTTTCATGTGCATAGGTAGTGGGCGAGTTTCAGCATAGTAGTGGCAGAGTAAGAACATTTGAAAATAGTCCGCAGTTTCAACTGCGGGTCTGCGATCAAAAAAAGACAAGTCACGCAGCGACGACCGAATCTCCTGCCGCCAAGGAGAAGGAGAAACAGTTGCCGCCTCCGTGGAAAAACCCGCCGCTGGATTGGCCGGACAATCTCACGCACTCCGGCAAGCGTGCCAGCACAAAGTCCTCTCCCCGCCCGCCTGCGCTACGCTCCGGCGCGGTCAAATTCGAGTCGCGTCGAAGCGAAGACGGAGGGGAGAGGATTTAGGTGAGGCGGGCTTCCTGACAAACTTCACATGCGGCCCGGCGCGGGCCAGACCGCATTGTCATAACGATTATTTCCTTGGCTCATACGGGCGGGCCATAAGCATCAAAACTCCCAAGGCGGCAACGACCACCCCCACCACCAGCACGCTGGCTTTTATCCACGGGTCGCTGGTTGGCACTCCATTCACGCCAATCGTGGCTTTGGAATCCAGAACCAGCGACAAGCCCCAAAAAGTAAAAACTACGCCGACAATAATGGCCATAACGCCAAACACTCGCGCCAGACCGTTGAGCGCCGCCGCATGTATTTTTCGCAACGAACTAACTGGCCTGGCATCGCCTGACGATTTTTTCCTGTATCTGAGCCATCTGAGCCAGGAATACAAAAGAAATATAAAACACGGAAGCGAGATCCATTCTAAAAGTTTCTTGAAGTTTGGCGCGACATCCCATGCATCCAAAAGAACGCAGGCGGCATAGACAGCCGCCAGGATGATTATGATGATTGTTTTTCGAGTCATGACCCGCCTGTGGTCTGGCGGGTAAATCTGGGCCCGCCCCGCCCGAAAATCAAGGCAACAAGCCGACAACTTCTTCCGGTGTCCAGTCCAGGGTGGCCATAAAACAGCCCAAAGATTCGGGCAGGACAAAGATTTTTTGGACCGGCCTCATCTTTGTCCTGCCCGAATCTTTGGGGCCTCTTTCCTTCCGGTTCATCTGTCACCTTTTCCCTGAATAGCGGCGCTCTGCCGAAACGCCACTACGCCACGCCCAAAAAATCGCGTTAGCGGCTAACTCACACTTTTTTCGAACTTGCGCTAGAGTCGCAGGCGTGAACGACAACGTGTCAAACACAGACGGCCGCCGCGAATTCGAGTTCGAGTCCGCTTCCCTGTCCGAACGCGACCGCGAGCCCGCCCGCCAAGCCACATCAAATTTCCGAGCGTCACTTCTTCCGCTCGGTTCCCGCCGTCGCACGGGCTACCACATCCCCGCCTCCTCCCAAAATGCCCGTGCGACGGTCTTCTCCATTTCTGAGTGTGGAGCGCGGAGTAATTCCGCATTCCGCATTCCGCACTTAAACAAATCATTCTATGAAAAATAAAATCCAAATCCTCGTGGCTGCGTTCGTGAGAACGCGGCCAGTTTTCTCCTTCATAATATTTGCCGCACTCTCACGAGGTGCGGCCACGGCGCAATCCACGGCCCCCTCCACCAACGCCGTGCCGAATCTTCCCAATTTCATCCAGCAGGTGGTCACCTGGGGCACGTCCCTCAACACCAATTATAACTGGACCAACGTCACGCTCCAGATCGAGGACGGCTACAAGCAGGCCACCGGCAGCGGTGCGTCGGATTATCTGCGCGTGCAATACGACTTCGGCAATTTCAACGCCGGCGTGGAGGGCGAGTTCCTGGGCATCGGCAGCCAGTTCACGGCGGGCGAGGCGGAGTTCGGTTACGCGCTCTTCAGCAGCTATGATTTCAAGATCGAGGCCAACTTGCTCGTGGGCTATGACCGCGGCGTGAAGGCCGCCGAGATCGAGCCGGAAATCAAGGTCACCAAGCTCATCACCGCGAACACTTATGCCACCGCCGGATTCTCCCTGCCGTGGTTCAGCAAGGGATCGTTCAACTCCAGCGGCCAGTTCCGAATCGGCGCCGGATTCACGTTTTAATTTAACCGCAAAGAACCCAGAGAACGCAGAGTTTTTTTACAACCACAGATGGACACAGATAAACGCAGATTGAGCATCGAGCCGCGCGCGCAAAACGTGTGGTGTAGCACCCGCGTCCCGCGGGTCGTTTCGGGCGTCGCGCCCGAAACGCGGGGTGCTCAATCCGCGCACTGCCTCCCGAACGTTCGCGCGACCCTCGCCCGCGCGCAATCCGGCGCGACGCCGGATTGGACGGGCGCGACGCCCGTGCTACACCACGCGAATCCACGCCATTCGTCATCCGTCATTCCGCAACTGCGTAAATCATGAATCTCAAACAACAACTCCTCCGTTACTGGCTGGCGATGAATGCCAGCGCGCTCCAGGGCGCCGCCCACGCCGGCAAGGCGTGGCTGGCCACGGCCGGCGCGCACACCCTCACCGCGTCGGTGCCATCGCTGAACCTGAATCAGTTTCTGGCCGTGCTCGGGTTCGCCTTTGGCCTGGGCATCTTGAACTGGCTGGATGAACACCCCCTGCCCACCGCCCCATGAATTTAGGATTGCCCATTGCCGATTGCGGAGCCAGCAACGTGGCGGCGTCCGCTCGTAGCGCAGACTGGCAGTCTGCTGTGTCGCCACGAGTGTCCGGTTATTACTCAAACAGGCGCAACTGGTTAGCAAGTGAGGGGGTTTCATTTTGCGAACAAAGTGCTTGAAACAGTTGATTGACGGGGATTTTCTCGAACCCGCTTACGCTCAAGATTTGGAGAATTTCGTAGAGCGAGGCCGGGCTGCCCAGCCGTTTCTTGAGCAAGGCCACCAGCGCGTAAACGCATACGGCCACCCACAGTTGCGTGCGCACCGCGTTGGCGCTGGTGCCATAGAAGACTTTGATGCGCAGATGTTGTTTGAGCCAGCGAAAGAACAATTCGACCTGCCAGCGCTGTTGATAGAGCTGTGCCACCTTCAGCGCCGGCAAGCCGAAGTGGTTGGTCAAGAACACCAAGGCGTGGTGATGTTCGGCATCGTAGAAACGAATGCGCCGCAGTTTGTCGGGATAGGCGCGCGCCGTGCGAAAGCTTTTCAAGACGATGATTTGGTCGCTGCGCAAGCCCGTGGTCGAATCGACGGGCAGGGAGAGATGGCGACCATAGCTGAGGGTTTTTTTGGCACGGATCACAAACCAGGCCCGTGCCTGTTCGATGGCATAGAGCCGTTTGAAATCCAGGTAGCCGCGGTCCATGAGGTAAAAGGCCCCCGGTTGATAGCGCAGGTGGTCCAACCAAAGGTTCTCCTGATAGGTCGCCAGACTGACCAGCATTTGCGCGGGCAAATGCGAATGCAACTCCAGTTGGGTGTGGAGCTTGACGCCGGAACGTTCGGCGTCGAAACGCGCCCAGGGATAGACCGACAAGCACAGATCGATGATGCTGGCATCCAAGGCATAGATCGTCTGGTCCAGGTCCAACGCCAGCGGTTCGTCGCCGTAAAGCTGGCGCGCCTGGCCAATGAGGTGTTGGGCCAGATCGGCGAAGATACGCCAGTCGCGCGTGGCCAGCGCATCGGCCAGCGTGCTGCGTTTGATCGGAGCGCGCACGCCCAAGTGGTAGAGCTGATCACCGCGAACATTGAGACAGGCTTCGATATCGCGCAGGCTTTCGCGCCAAGTCAGTTGGGCAAAGACCAGACAGACAAACTGCTGCCAAGTGGTGAAGTGTTGGACTTTGTAATCGCCACCGTAGCGCTCGACACAGCGGCGAAACTGCTGTGGATGGATGAAGTCGAGCAACTGGGACAGGACATATTGGCCAGTGAACATGACAGCAGGATAGCTGCCAAACGCCCAAAAACGAGTCGGCCACGTTCAAGTCGCTCACACCCTCAAATCGCATTTGCAACCCCATAAAAATTAAATGAAATCGCTTTCGCTCTTCGCAACAACCGGACACTCGTGGCTGTGTCGCAGGTTGGCAACTTGCGAGGCTCACGTCCCTGCCGACTGCCAGTCGGCGACACAGCAGGTTATCAACCTGCGCTACACCGCGGCCCGTCAATCGTAAATCGTCAATCGTAAATGCCATGACTCCCCTGCTCGCACAACCCGCCGATGCCGCCGCCGCCACCACCGGCCAGGTGGGAATTTTCATCGTCTGCGCCGCCATGTTTGTGGGGCTGGTCGGCGCGCTGATTTCCGTGGCCAGCTACTTCGCCACGCGCCGCGAGGTGGACGACCTCAAGGAACGCGTGGGCATCATCGAGAGCCTGCTGGAAAAGCGCACCGAGAAGCTCCACCGGCGCATCAACCGATTGCTGGCCGGCCAGATGTTGATCGCCGGCAAGGTCGGCGTGGCCCTGGACAAACACGAGGCCCAGATGGAAGCCATGCTCCACGAACTGGAAACCGAGGCGGATTGAACATGAATTTACGACTGGCGATTTGTGCACGTTAATTTTAACCGCAAAGAACCCAGAGAACGCAGAGCCGCAAAGTTTTTTAACCGCAGATGAACACAGATAGACGCAGATTAAACAGGCTCCGGCCAGCGATGGGAGCGCGGGTCTGTGACCCGCAGCCATCTGGCGAGTCAGGCCGTGCGCAAAACGAATGGGAGCGTCGTGAATTTTGGACGCCGCTGCGGCTCACAGAGCCGCGCTCCGAAACGTGCGGCGCTAGCGGACAATGTCGCGCTGGTGGCCGTCCGCAAGGACCTCTGTCTGCCCGCGCGGCGGGCACCGGGCGCGTGGCCAACTCAAGGCAATCAGAGATACGAAGCACCTCACCCCGGCCCTCTCCCCATTGCCCCTCCAGGGCAACGCGGAGAGGGATCCTTGCGGACGGCCACCACGCTGCCAGCGTCTCGGCGAAATGTGCACGGCGAGTTGCAGAGGAAACAAGTTGGAGCGGGTCTGGAACTAGTTCTCCCTCTCCGCGTTCGCGGAGTCAGCGGAGCGAATGGTTGCGAGGCCGACGTTCGGCAGAGGGCGGGGTGAGGTGCATCGTATTACTAACTTCATGTGGTCCCTGAAATCGGCAACCGGCAATCCTAAATCTTTCTCCCCATCATGGAAACCATCGCCTACACAGTCAGCGGCATCACCACCGAGGTCTCGCTCAACGCGCTCGGTGCGGGCCTGAACCTCAAAGTGGCCTTCGGCACGCACGGCGAGAGCAAATGCACCATCGCCCTGGCCACGCTGCCGCCGGAAATCGCGCCGGCGATTCCCTTTGAAGCGCCCTGCATCCTTTACACCGGCCGCGCACTGAGTGCGGGCAGTTATTCAGGCGGCACGATTCTCTTTCAAGGGCGCCGCACGGACAACTCCGGCCAGGCCGATGGCTCCGGCGCCAGCCAGGAACTCGTCATCGAAGACGCCTGGTACGACCTGCGTTTCATCACCATGCAAGCGGCCTGGGCTAATATCGTTAGTTACTCGGGAAGCACGCCCCAGTTTGGCACGCCCTATACCTGGCCGGATTGCGTGCTGTTCCAATCCAGCAAGCCGGCATGTTGCAACCCAACGGCACCTTTGCGGCCTACAGTCCCGAACCCTATCTGAGCCACATCACCACCGGCCAGGCCATCAAGGAAATGCTCGCCTACGCGATTTACTTCGGCGGCGTGAACCTCCAGATCGGCCAGATTGACCCGGACATCTACGTGCCGTTTTATCCGGTGCGCTCCACGCGCATTGCCGACTGCATCAAGATGGCGCTGCGCCCGCACCCGGATTGCACCTGCGAGATTGATTACACCACCACGCCGCCGACGTTCAACATCCGCCAGCGCGCGAACCTCGCGCCGGTAACGCTCCCCTATAAATCCGTGGCCGTGAATGTGAATTCACGGCAAACTCATTTGTCCAGCAAGCCGCGCCCGCGCCCGGACCTTATCCCCTCGCGCGTGGGCATTTACATCAAGTCCAACGAGACCATCAATGGCAACGACGCGGTGAGCGTGGGCAGCGATATTTATCCGCCCACCCTGCCGAGCGGTCTGCGCAGCCTGGATGCCAGCGTGGACATGAGCGGCCCCAAGCTCGCCAAAACCACGGCGACGCTGACCACGTCCGCGTTCGATCCCACGAACTTAAATTGGTGGGCGCAAAAGGTTCCCGCGCTCAAATCGCAGTCCAGCGGCGGACAAATTCCCAATGCCGGCAGCCCCGGCGCGCTCGCGCTGGTGGACGCCGCCATCAACAGCGGCCCACCATTCATCCCAAGGGAATCCAGGTCACCGATGACAGCGGCAATCCCCTCTACACCGCCAGCTATCCCTACGAGCTGCTCACCGGCACGCCCGCGAACTGGATGCAGGTGGTCGGCGGCACCAGTTCCGTACAGTGGATCGAGGCCAATGTCGTGGCCTATTTCACGTATAACAAAGTCACGACCTCTGGCGCATCCACCATCACCGACACCATTGGCGAGCACATGCACACGTGCCGCGTAAAGCTTATCAACACCGCCAGCGGCATCTTTTCCCTGTCGCAACTGCTCAACACCGGCGAAGCCTACCCGCCTGGGCTGGCACAGAGCATTTATAATTCGCTCGCCACGCTACAGTACAACTTCACGCATACCATTCTCGAATCGCCCTTCATCACCATCGTCAAGCCCGGCAAACATTCCCTGAATCTGAGTGGCGCGGCCATCCCGGCCGCCTGGGCCACGATGAATGCCATGATCCAATCCGTGGAGATGGAACTGATATTCACGCCCAGTAACGGCGTGTCTGTGACCGCCGGCGTAACAACCGCCAAGACCACGGTGAATTGCGGTCCCGTGCAGCATCTCGAAGCGGGCGAGTTGGTGCAGTTGTTCAACCTGTTTGCCAATCGCGACCTCAGCAAAATCAATCCCGGCGAACGCAGCAGCAGCGCGAGCCTGAGCGGCGGGCAAGTGACACTCGGTGCGGATTCGCCCAAGGAAAATTCCGTGCCGGCGCCGACGGTTGACGCCGTGAAAAATTTCGTGGCGCCTGATGCCGTCACGCCCACCCTCACCAATCTCATCACCCCCAACCCGGCCAGCCAGACCCTCACCTTCACGCAAAACAAGGCCGATGGCACACAAAACACGCAGGTTGGCTACCCGCGCATCTTTTCTGGCAACGGCGCGCCCTCAAATACCACGCTGGTCAATGGCATCCAATACCAGGCTGGCACTGATTTTTATTACGATGCCAGCACCCCCACCGCCCCGGTCGGCTACCTCTGCACCACGAGCGGAAATTACAACGTCGGCAGCTCTGGCGGCTCCGTCTGGGCCAAAATCACCGGCGGCGGCGCCAGCGGCGGCTGGAACTATCGCGGCGCGTGGACGGCCGGCACCTACAACACGAACGATGTCGTCTCGCTCGGCAGCGGCACTTCCGCCGGCATGTACTTGAGTTTGATTGACACCAACACCAACACCCCCGATTCCGGCATCGGCTGGGTGCAAATCTCCACGAGCGCCGGCACCTGGTTATGAGTGTTTCGCCTGGCAGCAAAATCCTCCAGTCCGACTTGGCCGCGCTGGCCACGACCGCGAATAGTTTGGCGCCAACAAACTTCAATCTCGCACCGCCGCGCCCAGCCCCCAATTTCTACGATGTATTCCCACTGTACAACGATGGTTCGGGCAATGCGTGGGGTCATCGTGAAATGCAATCCGTGGCCATTGACCCCGCCAATCGCGGCACCGGCTATGTGGCCGGCGATCAAGTCAGCGCCGGATATGCTTCAGTATTTGAGATCGCGGCCGTGGACGGCAGCGGCGCGGCGCTGGCGATCCGCATTCTCAGTCCCGGCGCTGGCGCGTATGCCGATCCATCCACCATCTCCACGGCCGTCACGGGCGGCACGGGCACTGGATTGCATATCAAAGCAAACTTCAACCAGGTCGGCCCCACTGCCAGTTATTCTTTTCCTGATTTTATTTTGAACGGCGGCGGCTTTACCAGTGTGTTCGTGGTCAACGGCGGCACAGGCTACAATATCGGCGACCAAATCGTGCCGAACGATTATGTCGGCCATTTCACCATCCAGGTGAGTGCTGTATCTGGAGGCGTCATCACGGCCGCGATTATTTTGGGCACGAGTGTCAGCCAGATTTTACCCGGCTTCGCCGCCATGGCCACCACGGCCGGCACCGGTTCTGGCACCGGCGCAATCATGGGCGGATTGGTGACACTCGGAGCCAAACCGAACTGGCTCACCGAACTGAATCGCCTGCGCAATGCTATTTATAATCTGCCCGGCAACGGATCGGTGCCTGCATTTAACAGCAGCGCATTTAATATTCCACGTTGTGTTTCTGGCCCGTGGCCAGTCGGTGGTCCCAATGCGAATTTTGCCAACACCAATTTTTATTTTGCAGACAGCGGAAGCGGTGCCACTGTCACGGTCAGTAGCCCCTTTCCGCCTAGTGGTTCCATTGGTATATTTACTGTTGCGGTGCAAAATGTCTGGACTGGCGGCTCGACTGGATTTGGCGCACCGGATATTGAGAGTTACGGCTCTTTCACTTTTCTGGTTTATCCTTATGTGGCCACGCAACGTTTTGCCTTCGTGATTGGAGGTCAGCAGAATCTGGCCGTCAATGGCACCTTTGTTATTGATTTGCCATATAACACGGGTGCTGTTTACACGATTCCAATACCAGGTGGAACGGTCGTGCCGGATGGGGTGGACCCACGCTCATTGGTCAATGTCAACCAGTCCCCTGGCGGCGGTTATAGCGCATTTCCCGGCACCGTAACCAAGACGACCACCAGTATTGGCGGCGTCAATGTCGTTGAAATAGCTATTGCCGTGAATCAAACCCTTGCGCCGGGACGTTACGAACTGGAGGTGGATATTACCAATCCCGGTGACGACACTTTCGACGGGGTATCCACGCTCACGTATCACACGCGCATTATTCACGACGCGGTCGGCGATCCAGGCGTCGGGTTTGGCGAACTTGGTGGAAGCATTACCACAAGCATCAATTACAGCAGCGCCACGGCGCGTCCAGGCATTCATAATTCGCTGCCTGTTAAAAAAATCCAAGTGCCCGGCGATGGACTTGCGAATGGTCCCGGCATCTACGCTGTGATGACTCCGTGCAATAATAATTTCCTGGCGCTCACCGACACTCCAAATCCCGGCTGGCCCACCACCTCCCCGGACCAAACTGTCAACTATACCACCCCGCCCACGTTTGGGCCTGATGAATATATTAGCGGTGGTTTGTCCCTTTCCACCAGCGTGCCCGGCCTGTGGACCTCCATGACCGAGGCCGTCTCCAGTTTAAACGCGGCTCAACCGTCCAACATGCCTTGGAACCTGCAGCGGCACACCACTCATTCTCCCTATAGCACTCTGGTCAATCCCATGCTCATCGGTGATCAAGCGCCGACCGATGTGGTCAGCAACACCTACGACAATTCACAGCCTGTCGAAAGCCAGGCCGAGCCGCCCCAATGGGTCGCCAGCACTTATTTCACCGCCGGGTTTCAAATCATAGATGGAAATGGAAATTTGCAAACCGCCTCCACCAACGGCACCAGCGGATCGAGCGCGCCCGCCTGGTCGATTGTTGAAGGCCAGGGCACCACGGACGGCGCAATCAGTTGGGTCACGCGCCGCGTCCTGTCATCCACCAACACCTGGCTGGGCAGCCTGTCCTGGGGACTCGGTGTCGCCATAAAAGATTCCAACGGCAACACTCAGGTTGTCACCACTGCCGGCGTATCCGGCGCGACCGCGCCCGTCTGGTCAAAATTGGATGGCCAAACCACCGCTGACGGTACCGTCATCTGGAGCATGCGCTCGCCGATCAAGCCCATGCCACACCGGCAACTGTGTGTGCCCATTTATCCGGTGTATTGGGAAAGTGAACCAAACATTTTCCTCCTGCCTCCAACCGGCACCAGTGGCCTGACGCGCTGGGGGGCGAACAATCAGTGGCAGCCAAATGTTTATCATGCGCCAAATTTCGACGCCAGCTGGCAAAAAACATCACCCTCGGATACCAAGGGAATGGCTTATGGCTGGTTCATTTATTCGATCCGTCTGGACCGGATGCTCCAATTGCCGGGCAGCCAGGTCAGCGTCATCATCGGGTGCATTCGCAGCGGAAGTTTCGTCTCCTTTGGCACCTACAACACTGGAGCAGTTTACCAAGTTCTTTGGCCCATCTTCACCAGCGATGCCCTCGTCTATCAATGCACCGAACGGATAGATTTCCAAGCCGTCGCCATCGCAGTCGGCGGCAGCGTCTCCACTGGCGCGACCGCTGCCGGCTACCCCGTCTGCGCCGCCTTTGTGAGCGACACCACGTCGCTGCTGGGATTGGTTACTTGAAGTTTGAGGTTGACCTGCAGCCCCATTGCTGGCCGACTCACCTCCCACCACCGCCGGGCTTCCTGGATGACGGCAAGCCTGCGCCCACGCCCATTCAGCCGTCGTGGTTTGTGGCTGTCCATTTCTGCGGAGCCATCGCCAACGGCTGCCGGTTCAATTATTTAAACTGGGTCATCGGCTGTCAGCCCGCCGCGCCGTGAAATCGACATCGTCATTCGCAAATCATATCCAGAATGCACAGCCCTTCATGCGCAGCGGGCCAGGCCCCGCACCGCCCGGCGCGACGCGACCCATCTTTGCCGCCCGAAAGCGAACCGAGGAAGAAAAGGTGCCGTTGGGGGCGATATGCGCGGGCTGCGAACACAACCGGCAGGGAATCTGCGCGGCACAAAGTGTTGCGGGGGGCGGGTACCGGTGGAAGTGAAGCTAAATCCGACCACCACGCATTGTCCAGTTGGCAAATGGTAGCTGGCCGATCAGACCCACGAACAATTCTTCAGCGTCCCATTCCAATCCTGTTAATCACATAAGGTCGCCCCCGGGACAAATACGAAGTCTGCCGAAAAGTCAAAACCGGACAAACCCATTTCAATAGTTCCCACCCCGTGCGCTTTCTTACAGCGGCGCTCGCAAAAAATTCATGACGGTTGGGGTCGTTTCTGAACCTTTATTGCCATCTGATGATCCAGTCCGTAAGGGTGGATTCGTGCCCAAAATCGCTGTTTTACAGGGATAAAATGAGCGGTTTTCTCCAGTATTCAACTATAATCCGTCACTATTCAGCTTAACTCGGCTTTATGGATTACTGACACTTTTACTGACAGTGCCTGCCATTTTAAAGCAAAGGTGGCAAAGGTTGGAATCGGTCGCCTCAAGCGCGTTTTCAAGGTAAAAATGCCCAATCTTGCGATTGAGTCAAGCACTACACCGCCAATACCCGCTCCGGCACTTTTTCAACACCTTTGCCGACGTTTTTGCTGATGGTGGGATTAAACGAGGGTTGCCTGCGTTTGATTTTCAGATGAAGAAATATCTTCCAGTTGAAACCTCTTCAGTTCCTGCTTCGGAATGTCAGCCGCGAAATTGAACTGCGTCGCAGTGGGTCTTTCTCATTACGCGTAACCAAATTTCCGGCAGTACGGCTCCAAGGCGGGAAGTGTCGGCGCCAGGTATTTTTCGTAATAACGCCAACGCGCCACCGACCGGCTGTAAACAGGCCGCGTCACGTCTTGATAGGTGGGCGAGAACAGTTGCTTCTTTCCGCTTTTTTCGTGGAAGCGTTCCTGGTCTTCGTGCCATGCCAGCCCCAGGAATTCCGTTACGCGTCGTCCTTCTTTTGGCAAATCGGCCACCATGTCCTCGTAGCGCGTTTCCAGCCAGGCGAAGCCGTCCCATTCCCGCACCAGCAGCCAAATGTCCACCAAATCGGCGTAATGTTTTGCCAGCCGGTCGAAATCGAGAAAATTCACGTTGGTGGAATTCAGCGCGATATTTTGGAAGTAACATCTATCGCGGCTTTTTGTTACGAAGGCGTCCATTAGGTTCAATGGCGGCTTTCGAATCCTCGGCCTTGATTTCAACGTCACGCAGAGATTTCTTTGACGCCTCAATTCGATTCTTGAGGCCACTAAACTACTCCGCCGGCTGCAACTGGAAAAAGCTCGCGGGCAAATTGTTGGTGACCGTCTGGCCAATGATCGGCGTCCAGTTGGTCGAAGCCAGGTTCGTCACGCTTACTAAAACGTAATTCGTCGCCCAGGACGGGTAGAAAAGGACACTTTGGCCGCCGACGGTCGCGACGTTCAGTTGCGGCGCAGAACTAACAGCGATGCCATCGATGGTATCACTTACCCCGAAGAAAAGGAGCGAGGCATTGACCGTCGCCCCGGAAGTGGTGTATTCGCCAATGGTGGCGCCGGCAAAAGGATAATAGGATATATACAGGTCATTCCCCGCAATCGCCATGCAATTGGCGCTATTCAACCCGGAAATCAGCGAGGCATTGTTCGTTGACCCGTCCAACCCGTATTTGCCAATATCGTCACTGGAGGCCATGTAAGTATTGTAGCAAACGAATAAGTTTTGCGCCTCGAGGCTGGTGGCCAGTCCACATGCCAGCGCGAGGGCGATTCCATGGAATGTGTGAGCGATTTTCATAGTTTATTCAATTCCTTCTGGTTTAAGTTGACGCCTACAACCATGGCCAGAGCATGTGTCAATTCCGTTTCGTTGCTGTTAAAATGAGGAAACAAAATACAGACTCATGTAACGCTTGTGCTTCATTGGTAACGTGCATTCATACCCTCATTCACGTAGAGCCTTGGGGAAATGGCGGAAGGGGTCGTTTCTGAACCCTTATTGCCATCTTGTGATAACGGCCATAAGGGTGGATTCGCCACCCTTCGCAACGAATCTTCCCAAAATGCTCATTTCCTATCGATTACACGGTCAGATTACGATGAACGCGTTGGCAAATAAGCTCGGAATCAGTTTGGGCACGCTCAAAAATTGGGAACGTGGGCGAAGTCATCCAGTACGAAAATTTTGGCCCGCAATTCGCGGGCTTTTCAGACCATAAGGGTGGATTCGCCATTCTGGCAGTCTCTTAGGGCACTTGCTTCCAACCTCAGATTGGGGTATTTTTGCCATGTGAAAACGCGGTCCTTCAATCAAATGAAAAGACAGGAAGCGCGAAACCGCATGGTAGCAATTCGCGCAGCTCGCCGTAATCCGACGGCAGCCGCAACGCTTCAACGATCTGCGTCACTAGTGGGTGGCGGTTCTAAATGGCGCATCACCAACTTGGACCAAGTCGCCCGCGCCATCGCCAAGTGGGCATAGCCGTGGGCTTTTCTCTCCGACAATTCTCGGAAGTCTTCAAGATACGCGATGTTGCTGGACAACCTTACGTTCTGGTAGGTGGTCAAGCGGTCAATTATTGGGCGGAACGCTATTTATCCGCTGAAGCCGAACTTGAAAAACTCCAGCCTTTCACCAGTCAAGATATTGACTTCAAAGGGAGTCGTGCGGATGTCGAGCGCATCGCTCGGCAACTGGGTTTAAACCCAAGTTATCCCCCCAAGGTGGCCATCACCGCTCTGTCCGGATTCATTTCTTTTCAAGTCAATGGGCTGAGATCATCCATTGAGGTTGTCCGTCGAATTCCAGGCATTTCGGATCACGTCAAAACCCCGGCGATTCAGGCTGAGTGGGACGGAAAGATCATCCGGGTTCTCGATCCCATTTCCCTGCTGGCGTGTAAACTGGAACTGGCGGCAACGGTATCGCAGAAAGGCCGACAAGATACAGCCCACCTGAAAATTCTACTGCCATGCATCCGTGCTTTTCTGGGTGAACTTATCCAGCAGGTTGACCTTGGTCAATTGCCAGCAAAAGACTGGTTGAAAATTGTCAATCAAGTGCTGAAACTGACGACCAGCCATCGCGCCCGCAAAATAGCCAGCAAACATCCGATCAACTGGCCGGAAGCTCTTCCACTATCCGCAATAGCCAAGAGTCAGCATGAAAAAATCAGACGCTTTCGAGAAAAGCAATTGAATCAGGGCAGCAAAAAATAATAGATATTAGCCATAAAATGGCGGTGCCAGACCCAGCAAAAATACAATGGATGATTCTAATGCAAATGGCCATGAACTTGCGGTCGCTATCGCGGAATGTGAGCGTCTAAGGGAGGAAAATCGGCGACTTCGGGAACAATTGGGAATTGCCCTCACCGAACGACCAGATGCGCCTGCTTCCGGTGATGATGCGCCCGACACGCAAGGCACGATAACGGCCAAGTCCCGGGCAGAGGAAAAGGTGAAGCTTTTTCGCAGCTTATTTCGCGGACGTGATGATATATATGCCGTTCGCTGGGAAGGTCGCAATGGGAAGACGGGCTATTCCCCTGCTTGCCAGAAACTCTGGGACAATTCAACGCAGCGATATGCCGATGAGCCAAAAGAATACTTTCCGCTGAACGACCAGGTCATCCAAGACCACTTGACTGGCAAACTCACGGCCGGCATTTATCCGCTATTGGCCGATGAAACCTGTTGGTTTCTCGCGGCCGACTTTGACAAAGTAACGTGGCAGGACGATGTGCGTGCGTTTCTTCAAACCTGCGCCGAGTCGAAAGTTCCTGCTGCTCTAGAACGGTCACGCTCGGGGCACGGTGGCCATGTCTGGATTTTCTTTGTCGCGCCTTTGCCAGCCAACCTTGCGCGGAAACTTGGCGCGGCCCTTCTCACCCGAACGATGGAGCGAAGGCATCAACTCGGTCTTGATTCTTATGATCGATTCTTTCCAAGTCAGGATACGATGCCCAAGGGTGGTTTTGGGAATCTTATTGCGATGCCGTTGCAACATTTACCGCGTGGGCATGGTAACAGCGTTTTTCTCGACGCCGGTTTCAACCCGTATCCTGATCAGTGGGCGTTTTTGTCCGGCATTCGGCGGATGTCTTTTGCAGAAGTTGAAAGCATGGTGAGAATTGCTGAACGGGATGGGGACATTATTGGTGTCCGGCGAAGCATCACGGACGACGAGTTGGCCGAAGACCCATGGACGTTGCCACCATCCCGAAAGAAAAAAGACGAACCCATCTCTGGTCCATTGCCGCCTATGGTACGCATCGTGCGCAGCAATCTGGTGTATGTCGAAAAGGATGGATTGCCATCGGTGATGCTGAATCGCTTGCACCGTTTAGCGGCGTTTCAAAATCCGGAATTTTATCGTGCACAGGCAATGCGTCTTTCCACATTCGGCAAGTCACGAGTCATCCGCTGCGCGGAGGAATTTCCACGCCACATCGCTTTGCCGCGAGGCTGTTTGGACGAAATCACCGCCCTCTTCAAATCCCATAAAGTTACGGTTGAACTCGATGACCAAAGGTTTGCCGGTCATGCGATAAACATTGTCTTTCATGGCCAACTCCGTCCCGATCAGCAAAGTGCGGCTGATGCCATGCTCGCCCAAGATGATGGCATTCTGTCGGCGACCACCGCTTTCGGTAAAACGGTCGTGGCCGCATGGCTGATTGCGGCACGAAAGACCAACACCCTGGTGCTCGTTCACCGCCGTCAACTCCTTGACCAATGGCGGGAACGGCTTGCAGCATTTCTGGATTTGCCCACCAAAACAATTGGCCAGATCGGTGGCGGTCGCCGCTGCCCGGGCGGAATCATTGATGTGGCAGTCATCCAGAGCCTGAATCGCAAACAAGTCGTGGACGACGCAGTCGCCGGCTACGGCCACGTCATTGTGGATGAGTGCCACCACCTGTCAGCTATAAGCTTTGAACAAGTACTTCGCCAAGTGAAAGCACGATATGTCACCGGACTGACCGCAACACCACAGCGCAAAGATGGACATCACCCAATTATTATCATGCAGTGCGGGTCGATTCGTCACCGCGTGAATGCGAAAGAGCAGGCACTCGCGCGCCCATTCAAACACATCGTTATTCCACGACCCACAAACTTTCGGTTGCCGCCCTCAACTGACAAACTAGAAATGCACGCGATTTACGCTGCATTGTCTGACAATAAAGCGCGTAATGATCTTATCTCCATCGATTTGCTTCGGGCCATCAAGGCTGGACGCTCACCCATTCTTCTGACCGAGCGTACCGGCCAGGTGGATGAATTTGCCATCCGGTTGGCTGGTTTGGTGAAGCACATTGTGGTATTAAAAGGCGGCATGGGAATAAAGCAGCGGCGTGTCGTTGCTGAACAACTCATTGCGATTCCGGAGGGAGAAGAAAGGATCCTGTTGGCGACCGGCCGTTACATTGGCGAAGGGTTCGACGACGCGCGACTTGACACACTTTTTCTTGCCACGCCAATTTCGTGGCGCGGCACATTACAACAATACGTTGGCCGCCTCCATCGCCTTCATGCTAACAAGCGAGAGGTCATCGTTTACGATTATGTGGACGGCTGCGTGCCGGTTTTCTCCGCAATGTATTCCAAGCGTGTTCGTGGCTACGAAGCGGTTGGTTACGAGATTCGGGACGAAGATTAATTCTTTGAAACATCTTTCTCTGAAAAGCGATGACTAGAGAAACGAAAAGAATTTTTACTAAAGCACAACCAGCACTAAAACTTCGCATTTCTCAATTGGCGGAAGGGGTGGGATTCGAACCCACGGATGAGTTACCCCATCTCCTGATTTCGAGTCAGGTACATTAAACCACTCTGCCACCCTTCCTGTTGATTTCCAGATGCTTACATCAATTCAGATGTTCTTCGTCAATAAATCTGATACCCAGTTCTGATACTGGATTCTCGGAATCCACGTAAGCCCCAGCTTAATCTGCTCGTGAACAATGGCATTTGAAAGCCGTGCTTGCAAGAAATTACCTGCCGAGAATCAGGTGCCATTATAAATATACCGGCCTTGGCTGGGGAAGCGGACGACGTCGAACGGTGGTCAAACATCTGGAATGAATCCATGAAAAGTTTCTCGCTTATGCCGTGGTTGTTGCAATTAAATGAGGGCCGTGAAATGCCCAATGTGCCAAAGCGAAGGGACGTTGGTCGGGACGTTCTGGGTCTGCCCGACGCACGGCCAACTGGCGGAATCAAAACTTTCGCCGGCACTTCGCATCTTCCTTAGCTACGGGCACGATGCGAACGAGGAATTGGTTTGCCGAATCAAGACGGACCTGGAAAAGCGCGGGCACGATGTCTGGTTCGACAAGAGCGAGATCAAGTTTGGTGACGATTGGCGGCGTTCCATCACGGACGGCATTGTAGGCAGCAATCGAGTTCTATCCTTTCTCTCCAAGCACTCCACCCGCGACCCCGGCGTCTGTCGGGACGAAATTGCCATTGCCATCGGTGTCAAGGGCGGCAACATCCAGACTATTCTCGTCGAGAGCGAGGCAGAAGTGCAACCGCCTGTGAATATCAGTCACGTCCAGTGGCTCGATATGCACGATTGGAAGGAGCGCCGGGCGGCAGGCAAGGCGAAATGGAATGAGTGGTATCAGGCCAAACTCGCTGAAATTGTCCGTGTCGTGGAGAGCGACGAAAGCCGACGCTTCGCGGGGGAAATCGAAACGCTCAATGGCCATCTCAGGCCCATTCGTTCCGATTCTCGCATCTACGACTTGCTGAAAAAGGGCTTCTTCGGTCGCCAATGGCTCTTTGAGGCTGCGGAGAAATGGCGACAAAACGCATCTCGAAATTCCAGAATCTTCTGGATCACCGGCGATCCGGGCGTCGGCAAGAGCGCCTTTGCCGCCCAGCTTACCCACACCCGCTCCGATGCTGTCATCGCCGCGCAATTTGTTGAATGGGACAAGCCCGACCACTGCAATGCCCGGCGCGTCGTCCGCGGCCTCGCCTTCCAGCTTGCCACGCGCCTACCCGACTACCGCAAGCTCCTGCTCACCTTGCCGGAGAACGCTGAACTCGACCGCAAAGACGCGGCTGAACTCTTCGACTACCTCATCGCCAACCCGCTCCGTTCCGTCATCGGCGGCGGACGCGAGCGCCAGCTCATTGTCATTGACGCTCTCGACGAAGCTGGCGAAGCCGGGCGCAACGCGCTTGTGGAAATGCTCGCGCGCCACGCCCCACGCCTGCCCGACTGGCTCGGCCTCGTCGTCAGCAGCCGCCCAGAAAGCGCCGTCCAAACCCCGCTCCAAGGGCTGAACCCGTTCGTCATCGACACCCGCACCGAGGCCAACCGCGCCGATCTCCGCGACTACCTCCTGCAAAAACTCGCGCCGCAACTCCACATCCGCCCCGACGCCGACCGCCTCGTTGGCCAGATTCTGGAAAAAAGCGAAGGCGTGTTCCTTTACGTCGAACGCTTCTGCGACGACATCAGGTGCGGCCATCTCTCGCTCGACCACCCGGAACAATTCCCGCAAGGCCTCGGCGGCATCTTCTACCAATGGTTTCAGCGCCAGTTCCCCGACCTGGAAAAATTCCGTAAAGACGTGCGCCCCGCGTTGCGCGCCATCCTCGCAGCCCGCGAACCGCTGCCCGTGGAAATCCTCCAACGGCTGTTCCACTGGCGGGACGAAGAACTCCGCGACTTCACCCGCACCCTCGGCTCGTTGTTCCCGGTCACGAAAGAGGCGAGCGGTGAAATCATCAAGCCTTACCACAAGTCAATCGGCGATTGGTTGATGGACAACGAGAAAACTGGAGCATTTTTTGTGAGTGCGAACGAGGGACATCGCCTCCTCGCAGAGACCGGTTGGTGCGAATATCAACACGGCATAGAGCAGCTCAATCGCTACTGCTTCTTAAATTTGCCAAAACACTTGGCTCATTTGAATCGCAAGGCCGAACTCGGTGAGGTGTTGTCTTCCTCACTTTTTCTTGGCAGGCTACTCTCGATCCTACTTGATTCAGATATTGAAGCGTCGAATCGTGGAAGAGAAGTGGCCGATTTTTGCTTAAAATGGGATCTTAAAACCAATGGGAATGAGACACCTTGGGAACTTCGACTTGAGAATCTATTTGAACTAGCTCCGGCACTTTCTTTGGCATCCCGCAGGATGATTTCCGCTTTGTCGGAGAGACACTCGATATTCACGGGCACTACAGCGAAGGGATTGCCATCTTGTGGAAGGTGTAGTCACATCGGCGCGTGCTATTACATTTTAGGCGGTGGCGGCACGGAATACGTTGACTCGTATAGTTTTTATTGCCCGCATTGTTGGAACTCAGCAGAACATACGGTGTATGCGGGCGACGAATACAGCGAAGTCATTGATACCTATTGCCCCTACTGCGGCCAAGTCTGTTACGAGCACGCCAAGCTCAAACTCGCAAATGGAATGCACACATAGGGTTTTCGTCTCCCACTTGCACCGCGACTTGGAGCAGGTTAGCAACCGACAGAACTAAATGCCCGTCATGCCAAACCGAAACGATGACTTGCTCCCCGCGCTTGTTCGCTCTGGCGACTTTCGAGCAATCGAACGTCTTGTCGCAACCGGGAAAATTCTCGCTGACAAAGAGGTTGAAGCGATAGTGCTGGCCCTGACCAAGGTGGAATTCGGTCAGTTCACCTTGACTCCGGGATGGTGGCCGCTGGTAAATTCGTTGATTCAACGGTCTCGCAGCCTCCGCGAGCATGTGTTTGCAATCCTCGGTGGCGAAGCGGCTGCAACTGCAACCGATGCTTACCGCGCTACTGACCGATCAAATCTGCTTCACGCCGTTGCCAGATTGAACCTGACTGCCGACGAGCTTGGGTTGCTCAGAAGATTACGAAGACGTCTTCCTCGCCCACAATATCAAGAGGATGTTGATGCGGTTCTCTTCGAATACAGCAGCGAGGAGGACCAGCGGCATGTTCTCGAACAGATTTGGCTCGACGCAGCAGCGGAAGCCACAGGACAAGAGGTTGTCGCACCAACGCCGAGCACTCCGCCGCCAACAATTCCCGTTGTTTCCGAAGAAGCTCGCTGGCAGCGGAGTCCATTTCGCTTGCTGGCATGTATGCCTTTTCGCGTTCCGGCTGTGGCCGAAGCATGGGCCAACCACTTTCGCCCAGCATTTGCCAAACTCGGTGACGTGCTCCGGTTGGACTGGTCCACTGACGACTGGGTTCGGGATGTCCGCCGATTGGCCGCCAATGCTTCCTACGTTCTCGTTGACCTGTCGGCAGGGAATTTGAACGTCCGCCGCGAGCTTGGGTATCTGCTGGTAAAAGACCTTCCGCACGTTTGCTACGCGAATGTGGCAGCCAGCGGGATAACAACGGTTGGACAACTGCATCCCAGCCTTGCGTCCTCTAGTGGTTTAATCGATGCCGACATTTGGGGTGAGATAATCCACACCGCGAATTACAGCGACGCCGTCGAAGTGCGGCGTCTCATTGGGAAGCTGGACAAAATGCTCTGTCCGTTTGTGGATGAGCAAGACCCCACCGGAGCGTATGTGGGCAGCGATTTGTCGGCGCTGCCAGCAATTGAGCGGCGAGGATTTGAGTTGGCAAAGGTGCCGAGAACGCGCACATCAGCAGAACAATTGCTCAATGAGGGAAAGAAGCTGATTGCTGAGTCCGCCATTTTTCGAGGGCGAATCTTTGCGTGGCTGGCTGAAGCGCATCTCCACTTGGACTGTCCCGAAAACACATGGTTACGCGAACATCTGTTGATGTTGGTTGAAGCGGACATCAAACAAGGCCATCGGCTATCCCCGAGTGAATTCCATTCACTTCAAAAATGCGTGCAAGCCGAGGCCATCGAAGAATTCAAGACAATGGGCGAATGGATCGTTGCTGAGGCGCGGCGAGCAACCCTGCCTTCACAGGCCGAACGAAACGGCCTGCCGCCAGTTCCAGCCGGATTGCCAAGTGGCATACAGACTGGCCCACGCGTCAAACTGCGAATTGCTTTTGCGGAAACCGGTGAGCCTGTGGGTCTCAAAGCAGCGGCGTGGCAGAACACGTTCAGAACAGGCGCAAGCGAACTCCGCCGCATTGTTGCCGGGGAATTCGGCCCCCCATCAGGCCAACGCCTGTTTGCTTTCGAGGCGGACGGCCCGCCGCATTACGGCCACAACCCGCACTTGGCGGAAATGGAAGACACGGTGGACTCGGAAGCTGGCCCGATGGGTAACCTCGTCCTCGAAATGAATCGAAGCGGATGGACTCATCAAGAAGTCGAGACGTTTTTGCGCACGACGGTAACCCGCTGCCCTCCAGTCAGCGTTTCACTATTGTGGCTGGAGGCTGCGATGCATCGCATGAGACCGCAATGCGCAAATACCAGGAGCTTTTGGAAAGATCTTTTGCGGATTACGAAGGCATCGTCATTTGCGGGGGAACCAAAGAAGGCATTAGCGGCGTGATTGGCGAACTCGCCGAAAAGTCGAAGGGCAGAATTAGAGCATTTGGGTATTTGCCAGCCTCCTTGCCCACTGACGATAGCGCCACCAAAGACGATAAACGATACACTATTCGCCGAACAGATGGCGGTCCAAAGTTTACCGCGCGCGAGCCAATCCAAAACTGGCTCGATTTGCTCGACACGGGTATTCGGCCAGCCGATGTGCGGTTGCTGGGCGTCAACGGCGGAAATGTTGCTGGCTTGGAGTATCGCCTGGCCGTTGCCCTCGGAGCTTGTGTAGGAGTCATCGAGAACAGCGGTCGTGAAGCTGAACGTGTGGCTGCGGACTGGCCCGCCGTTCGTTTTGAGCGATCTCCCGGCAAGTTGATGGCGCTCCCTGAAGACGCGATGACAATTCGCGCGTTTCTTGGGGCCAGCGATGTGGAGAAACAAAAGATTCCAGCCGCAAAAATTGAGGATGCCGCCAAGTTGAGCCATCAAATGTTTCTTGAAGAACAGCGGTATAAAAACCCCGACCCGGTGATGCAGCCGTGGCCGAAGCTGCGCAAAGACATCCAGCAATCCAACCTCGACCAATTCACTTACCTCGTCTCAGTTCTCCACAAGGAGGGCTTTGATGTTCGGGAGTTCGAAGGCGTCCCGAACGATCCAAAATTTACTGATGAGGAGGTAACCCGTATGGGCGAAATGGAGCACGGACGTTGGAACACGGAACGTCTCGAAGGCGGATGGAAGCACGACGTAAAGCGTGATGCCGCCAAAAAACTTTCCCCGTACTTGGTGCCTTGGCCAGTGCTGCCGCCGGACATCCAAAAATACGACCTGAGAAACGTTCGCCGCTGGTCCCAAATACTCGCGCAAGTCGGATATGAAATCGTTAGAACTAAATAAAGAGGGAAGTTCGACCCGCGTCACCCGTCCTCGCCCTGGATGCAGATCATGGTCGATTTCGGCCTTGAATGTGTCGAATTTTGACGAAATTATCCCACGCAGCTTAAATTCGATGGAGAAGCCATGAGCGGAAAACAAATTGAAAATGTTGAGGTGGTGGCCACGTTGCTGGTCCAGGGCAAGAAAATCCTGGCGGTATTCAATCCGCGCTGGGGCGCGTTCACGTTCCCCATGTCGAGGCGGAAATTCTTCAAGGACAGCGACGTATCGGAGGCGGCCACTGCGGAGAAACTGGATCGCGCTGCGGCGCGGGTGGCGGCGGAAGTGCTTGGTCGCAGCTTTCCGCCCGACGACTTTCCCACGCCTTTGGTCGAAATCAAAAACTTCGAGCAGAGCGATGCGGACGGCATCTGGAAACTTTACATGATTCACGTCTTCACTCTGAAACTATCCGAAGGCGTCCGCTTGGCGCCGGGTGTGATCGCCGAATTGCTGACGCCAAAGGACTTTCAAACTCGCGAACCCGTTACCCATACTGCTCGTTACATCCTGAAACAAATTGATGAAAAAGGGCTTACACCGTTCGCGAAACGGTGAAGTCGTCTGCGCCTTCTGCTTCGCGATGGCATGTCATTTGCGGGAGATAGGCGGTGGTAAACAATCGGCAAACTTGCCTCTTCATTCTTCATTCTTCATTAACCTTCCGATCCTCCGATCTGAATTCGTCGAACCAATGCAACGCCTCTTTCGGCCCATTCCACACATCGAGCCGAGTCCTTCCAGTCTTCGTCCTCAGTTATACCCCAGTCCTCGTCGTCGATAAATCGGAAGAAGCCGAATACGACCAACCACCAATATGTGTCGTTAACGTGCTGCGGAAAGAGACGCTCCACTCTCCTCATAAAGTCCGCGGGTCTCACCTTTACAGCAATCAAAGGCGGCTTTTCCCTCACAACTTTGGACACAATGTCGAGAAGGCTCGGCGGAGTCGCGCCGCTGCCCACCATGTGGTGCCGCATCCGATTCGCAAGAAGATGGATTTCGTCGTAAAATCCCCAACACTTTCGAGGCGCGAAATCAAACTTCTTGGTGCCCATTTTTAATCCTCTTTGCCTTTCCGGACTTCCATGAGGAAAGAGAATCCCCATTAAACGACCTCGAAGCTGCTCTTTTGCGTTCGCTGAGGCGAGATCAACAAAGTGCTTTCCCTGCAGATCAGAAAAGGCCCGCGTGTCCGTAGAGAGAGCCGCGAGGATAGTGCATTCAGGTTTTGACCCAAGGGCAACACCGGCTTCAAAGATTACATTTGACCGCGCTTGCCACCGGGTCTCTTGCGGTTCTGCAAACGTGCGGTCCGGTTCCTTTGGTTCATAAAGGGCAGCATGCTCATCCGGCGTGAAAAGGGCGATAATGGCGTCGGCAGATCTGATAGCTTTGAAAACGACTTCCGCAATGAACGGAGAAGGACCAAGCGTGGCAGCAACCTTCTCAAAGTCGATCACCTCAAGATCCAAAGCTTTGAGAAAACGGACCACGGCGTCACGCACTTCTAAATCTCGACCGTGAATTACAAACACCGTTTTATTGCTCATATTCCTTTGTAGCCTTCATATTGCCGTAGTTTAAGCCTCCGGCCATACCACGTCGAGCGCAATGGCTGGTTGGTTTCGCCATTCGGGGAAATGCTCGAGGTCGGGCATCTTCGCGCGGTCATTCATCGCAGCGACGAGGGTGGTGAGGAATTCTGCGGTGTGCTCGCCGAGTTTGGGTTTCAAGAACTCGATGAAGTAGGCGATGTCCCACGGGACGGCCACATCGCTGGCCACGGGAAGTTCCGGGCCAGTGAGTAAGGTTTTGAACTGACCGAGGAAGGAAGTGTCCGGTTGCGATTCGAGCAGGACTATGACGTGGCGGAGGAAGGTGATGCGTGGTGCGGTATTGGCGTGGGGCGAAGCGTTCAGACGCCAGTTCGCGGCGAGAATCTCGCGGGCTTCCTCCAGCTTGCCCAGCATGATGAGGGTGAGCACCAGATTGTTGCGGCGATGGATCGTGAGCGGCGCATTGTCGCCGAAAATCTTTGCCGTGGTCGCTGCCACTTTCCGGTCAATCGGTTCTGCGAGTTCGGCGCGACCCTGCTTGCGCAGCGCATAACTTTGATTGTTCCAGCCCCGCAATACGTCCGGATGCTCCGGGCCTAGGGTGCGCTCTTGTATCTCCAATGCGCGCTGGCGTAGCGGAGCAGCTTCTTCAAAACGCTCCGTTGTTTCTAATAGTCCCGCCAATGCTTCCATGCTTTTAATCGTATGCGGGTCGCCTGGCGCGAGTGTCTTTTCGCGAACCGACACTACCCGTCGATATAGCATCTCGGCTTCAGATAACCGGTTGGTGGCTTCGAGCAACTGAGCGAGAAGGTTTAGACTGCTGGCGGTATTTGGGTTGTCTGGACCAAAACTCGTTTCAAAGATAGCCAACGCTCGCCGGCATATTTGCTCTGCTTCCATTAACTTCCCAGAGAAATGCAGCAACGAAGTCATGTTTGTGAGAGTTTTAGCCACGTTTGGGTGATTAGCGCCGAAAGCCCTCTCGAAAATAAGCAGTGCTTTACGGAACAGCGGCTCTGCCTCTAACTGCCGATTCGCCGCAGTCAACAGCCGAGCGAGGTTACACATGACTTTCCCAGATTCCGGGTGATCGGAACCAAAATTAGATGCGAAAATGTCCAGTGCCCGTCGAAATAGCGATTGGGCCTCTTCCAACCTGTTGGCCTCCAACAACAGTAAAGCGAGATTGTTGAGGCGTCTTGCGACGAGTGGGTGGTTAGGGCCGAAGCTCCTTTCGTCAATATCCAATGCACGCCGCATAAGCGGCTCGGCCTCTGACAACCGGTTGGTGTCCTCTAATAACTTTGCAAGGCGATCGATTGTGCCAGCTACATGCGGATGGTTGGGGCCAAAACTTCGCTCGACTATAGCCAAAGCGCGGCGAAGGAGCGGTTCAGCTTCTATCAGTCGGTTGGTTTCCATCAAGCATGCGCCGAGATTGCTGAGGCGCATAGCCGTTGTTGGATGCTCCGGGCCAAAACCCTGTTCGTCAATGGCCAGCGCCCGACGGAAAAGCGGCTCAGCCTCATCGAGACGGTTGAGTTCACTCAAGATAGTGCCAAGGTTGCCAAGACGGATAGCAATGAACGGATGGGCCGGTTCTCGAAATCGCTCATCAATTTCAAGTGCTCTCCGCAGTGCTTCTTCAGCTTCACTAAATCTGGCCTGCCTCCAAAGTGGGCCTGCAATATTATTTAGCGCAATTGCGATCTCTGTTGGATCGGTGTCGGGACTTGACTCTAGCCGCGAAAGGGCTGCTTTCGCTATGACCTCACTCTGAGTTACCGAGAGGAACGGAGTTATCCACTGCCAAAGCCATTTCACAAGCCGCGGCGCTTCCGGGTCCGCATTGTCCAGCAATAGATTCGCAAAGGCGACCAATTGATCGATTTCCCACTGACGAAAAGATTCGTGCCAGCAGTCCTCAAGTTCTTCGGATCTTTCAAAAGCCAACGCAACTAGTAAATCATGCTTTTGTTTCGCGCCCGCGTCCGACCTCATTTTGACTAAATCTTGCACCAGCCGGTGAACACGCACCACTCGCGGTTGACCGTCTTCATCCATCACGTCGGTCGCTTGGAATAGGCGCAGGCTGAACAGCCGGCGCAGAACATTTTTCCACGGGTCGGGGTAGCCCGGCTCGGCGTCGTGTTCCATTTCGGGAAATGTCTTTGCCACCAACGCGCGCACCCACGGCAGCGGGACTTGGTCGGGCGGGAGCAGGGCGGCAAATTCCAGCGTCAATCTCTCGGGTGCGCCCAAGCGTTCCAGCGTCGGCTGGAGTGTCGCGCTCAATCGCTTTTCCCCGTGCAACACGCCTTCGCTGCTCTGGCTGGCGGCGGTGTCGAGTCCTTCCAGCCCTTCCTTTTTCAGCCGCGCGAGAAAGGCGGCGCAGGTCACGTCGTTCGCAAACTGGCAGAGATACACGGCGGCGGACTCCACAGCCAACGTGAAGCAGCCGAGCACGCGCACAATCTCGCATGCCGCGTCGCGCTCCGCCTCGCTGCGGAAACGTCCGTCGGGCTGGTAGCTCTCGATAAGCGCGAGGGCGTCATCCGGCGGCAGTTCGTCAATGGGCAGGAACGAGCGGTCGCGGTGCGCGCCGTGCAGTTCGTTTTCGCCCAACCGCGTGGTGGCGAGGACATGCAGCCAGTCGCCAGCATTGAGCCGCGCGACCTGCCCGGGGTCGAGCAGGTCGGGCCGGTCCACGTTGTCGAGGAGGAGCAGGCAGCGGTGCGGTTCGCGGGCGTCGGCGAGTTTCTTCAGCTCGCGGCGGGTGCGCTCGAACTGGAGGTCGGCGTTTTTCTTTTCGTCGTCGGTGAACTCGAAGCCGATGGGCGTGGCGAGTTCGGCGAGGGCGAGGCGCAGGTCGTCCTTGCCCGCGCAGCGCACCTGCCAGCGTCCACCGCCGTATTCGTCGGCAAAGGCATGGGCGTATTCGATGGCGAGCGCGGTCTTGCCCAGCCCGCCAACACCGTTGACGGCGGTGACGACGCCGATGTGGCCGGGAGTAACGAAGTTCTCGCGCAGCATCCGCAGATTGGCGGTGCGGCCGATGAAGTGCGGGTTGTGCGCGTCCACGTTGCCGAGACTCTTTTCGGCGCGTTCGCCGCGCGTGATGGTCTGGACAATCTGGCGGTTGAGCTTGCCCATGCGTTCCTGCACGGCGGCTTCGCGCAGGGCTTCTTCGCCCTGGTCGTGCCAGGGGCGCAGGTCGAAGTATTGGCGCTTGCGCAGTTCGGCGACCCACGCGGCACATTGCTGCTCGAAATCCTTGCTGTCCCAGCCCGGCACTTCGACGAAGTAAATCGGCGCGACACCATTGAACCCGTGCAGATGCCCGATCTCGTATTTGAGGTATTCGACAAACTCCCACTCGCAGTACTCGCTCTTGAGGTA